>OLRG01000115.1_pt1 | contig 85958 bp, 79 predicted proteins | sample 1672331 | NCBI WGS metagenome assembly OLRG01 (sample SAMEA3136672, study PRJEB25190) | human gut metagenome
TACAGATAAGGCAGGAAGTGTAAAAGACAAAGCAGGTCATGTATATGATGATGCAGCAGACACAACCTGTAATGTATGCGGATACGTTCGTACAGTAACGCCACCGGCTCCGGTACATACACACACATATGGAGCATGGAGTAGTGATGATGCAGATCACTGGCATGAATGCACAGATGCTGCTTGTACAGATAAGGCAGGAAGTGTAAAAGACAAAGCAGGTCATGTATATGATGATGCAACAGACACAACCTGTAATGTATGCGGATACATTCGAACAGTAACGCCACCGACTATAACACCGGATTACAAGTTCCTGGAAGGAGCAAATGGTAAGTGGACAAAGAGCAGTGATAAGAATCTTGCTTTCCGTGCAAATGGTGAATTTTCTAAATTTACAGGAGTAAAGGTTGATGGAACGAAGATTGATGCTGATAAGTATACAGCAGTTTCAGGTTCCACAATAGTAAATTTAAAGAAAGAGTATCTTGAAACATTATCTGTTGGTAAACACACATTGACTGTTGTGTATACAGATGGTGAATGCAGTACTGAATTTGAAATTAAAGCTGCAAGTACTGCAAAGAAGGATACTACTGATAAGGAGAATAAATCATCTAAAACGACTGCAGCCAAACTAGATAATGCAAAAACACCGAAAACAGGAGACAACAGTAATATATTACTTTGGTTTACACTGTTATTTAGCAGTGGTGTGGTGTTAATGGGAAAAGCATTTGCAAACAAAAAGAGAAAACAGGATAGATAGGATTTTCTTCATAGTCACAAGAACTGCCTCTTGGCCAAAATGGTCAAGAGGCAGTTCTTTTAATCTATAGTTTTCTTATTGTAGAATAATCTTACGGATAGGCTGTGTTTCTTCTTCGAAAAGTATCAGACAACTGTTGCCGATGAAGTAATGAAAAATAGTGAAAAAATAGTGAAAAAATAGTGAAAAAATAGTGTAATTTTACTGTTTTTCTCCGGCAATCGCCAGATATTCATAGGTTGGACGGAAATCGGTGTTGTCGCATTGCTGGCGATATTGCATGAAAATGCGATCCATAATATGCGGTATTTCTGTCTCAATCGGTTCAAACAGGATGATCAGATACTGCATGGAACTGTAACGGGTACAGCTATCCACACGGCGAATCTTCTGGCGGATAGCCTTTTCTATACATTCCAGAGCCTGTTCAATGGCTTCTATATTCGGAATCGTGTCGACAGCTGTTTCCATGGTGACCATCACAAGATAACAATGACATTGGCTGCGAATACTGAGCTGACTCATATACTCATATTGACGGGCAAAGTCACGGTAATTCAGATCCATGGCACCGATGTAGGTGCCGCTTTCCCGCAGGGATTTGGCTACGAGCTGAAGATCTTTGCCAGTACTGGAGGTAAGAAGTTCTTTACGGTCAATCTGCTGATAGAAGAAGAACTGATTTTTACCGTTCTGTTTGACATAATATAAAGCTTTATCCGCTTTCTGGTAACAGTTTTCAAAGTTATCACCGGCTGTGCACATACAGATTCCGGCGGAAAGCGTAGCACTTCTGATTTCGACATCTTTGGAAATGGCTAAACGGAACTGATCGAAGAGTTCCTGCATTTGTGTTGTGACAGAATCATGAGTTGCTTCCGGCAAAAACAGCAGAAATTCGTCGCCGCCCAATCGACAGGCGACGCCCTCATCGGAGTAGCGTGACAATAGATTGCCCAATAGTTTCAGTGCCCGGTCTCCGGCTTTGTGTCCGTGGATATCATTGATCTTTTTCAGATTATCCATATCAAGGAAAATGAGGTATCCGTCGGATTGCTGCATCAGCTCCGCCGTCAGGCGCTCACCGAGATTTCGCATCGGAAGTGTGGTGAGCAGGTCGTAGTTCTTGGCATATTCCTGTGCCTTAATTGTGATCACTACATCCGAGATGAATTTGCTGATGGTTCGATGGTCATCCGCAAGATTAGAAGTACTGCTGCTTTCTGAAAAGTCATCCAGATCAGGAATCTGATTTTCGGTGAGCAATGTCAGAAATATATCTGCAATTTCAGGGTCGAATTGTGTGCCCTTGTTTTTGAGAATCTCTTCATAGATTTCATCCTGAGACAGAGCATTACGGTAAATGCGGCGGGAATTCATGGCATCGTAACAATCAGCAACAGCGATAATACGGGCATAAATCGGAATTTCAGTGCCTGCAAGACCGTCAGGATAACCGCTTCCGTCATAGTGTTCATGGTGATTTCTTGTCACTTCGACAACATGCGGGATCAGCGTGACATCTTTGAGGATTTCGGCACCGATAATTGTATGTTTTTTCAGAAGATTATCTTCATCCTCTGTCAGTTGGGTCGGTTTGTTTAAAACAGAATCCGGGATACCGATTTTGCCGATGTCATGCAGATGTGCGGCATGTTTCAGGTTGATGATTTCATCCTGTGACCAGCCGAGTTCTTTGGCAATTAATGCGGCATATTCCGCCACACGGTAAGAATGACCGCGGGTGTATTCGTCTTTGGCCTCAATTGTTGTTGCAAGGGTCTGCATCATCTGCAGAGATATGCGTTCTGTTTGCTGTTTGCTTTTTTCAACTTCAATTTTCTGACGGTGCAATTCCATATCCTGAAGGTTTCTGAGGGTTCGGATGATATTGACAAAAAGCAGGATGATCATGCCGATGCCGATAAACAATCCGGATATGCTGGTAACAAAATAAACAGAAATCGCTTCTATAGAGATACATATGATGGCTGCCAACAGCCCCAGAAGAAGAAGCCGGTCTGATTTGCGGCGGCTGCTGTGCATATAAATAAACAAATGGATAAATACAACGACAAGTATCGAACAAAGGATGATTTGTCCGATTGGAAGCGTTTCAATATAGTCTGCAATGCCGAAAAATGTCAGAATGGAACAGACAGCGAAATCCAAAAGCGCCAGACCCCCGAGGATGGTATACAATCTGCGATGAAGCTGCTTCTGGATGCTGTCTGCATAGAGCAGAATCGGAATCGGACACAGAAGAATCATGACAAAGCAGAGCGAACTCAGAGCGGAAGCATTTGGAACTAATATCTGCCGCAGTTTGGATTCTCCCATCATCCAGACACCGCCCATTATCATACACCAGCCAAGGTATTCCATATCAAAACTGGAATGATAGATCATGCCGAGTGCCAGGCTGAAAAGGATCGTTACCAGACCGGTAAAAAAGATGAAAAGGGCAATATAAGTTGCAGGTCCGTATTGATTCAAAATAGTGAGCCAGATATCTGTTTTGTCACCGCAGAGAACCGTATTGACAACACCGGAATAATTATAAGTATGGGTTGTCAGCTCGATGCGGAGTTCTTTGCCGGCATCGGCCTCCGAAGTCTCACAGAAAATATAACGGCTGGCAGAGTTTTTGCCGGCCAGTCGTGTCTCGCTGGTGTTGTAAGAAGCGCGCAGTGTGCCATTGATATAGAATTTGACATCCTGAAGGGAGGAACGAATGGCCATGGTATTCTCGTGATAGTCTTCCGGAAGACGTGTGGTAAGTACCATTGTCTCACCCACAGGCAGATCATATCGCCCTGGGACAGTAATTTCTTCAGAGGTTCCATCAGACTTCTCCCAGGTAAAAGTACCGGTGTAGATCATGGAATCTGAATTAACATTCAGTCGGCGTTCATCGGCACCGAAAAACTGCATGTAAGTAAACCAGCCGAGAATGGCAAACATTAAAATATAGAAAAAAATCCGGGATACCCGGGCGGCATCCGGGGGATTTTGGTGGGACATAATCAACTCTCCTTATGTTAAGAACAAAATACGGCAAAAAGTGCTTTTTATATCATAGCATTTATTCAGAGTTTTGTACATTGTTTGTGATTTATATTGGGTTAAATGGCGGACAGCCCACTGTATCGATTATTTATCCAGTTTCTCTTTTTCAATATTCAGCATATCAATATTGATGTTGTTTTCGCTGGCGGTTTTGTTAACCCATAGATTCAGCGCATCAATGGCTACAGACACTTTGTCCAGCTTGTGGCTGATAAATGCAAAATCTTTAATTTCATCATCTGTGATCTTTCCGTCGCGGGCAATCTGGATCAGACGGCCTGTGAGTGGATTGATTTCATCCAGACTGGCTATTGTTTCCAAAATGATGCTTGAAAGTTCGGACATTTCGATTTCAGGTACATAGCGATAGCCGATTTCACATTTGTGGGAACAATAATAATTGCAGAGATCCGGTCGTTTATAACAGTCAGCCATCTGAACAATGTCATAAGGTGTCGGATCCTGAAGATTGTATTCGATTTTTTCAATTCGTGAAGCAGAAACACCGGTCATCATTTCACTGGCCTTTTCTCTTGTCAGTTCACATTCTTCACGGCAGATCTGATAGATGTTTTTGTTTGCTCTTGTCGATTGTCTTCCCATTGTAAAATCCCTCTTTATGGTTTATACTCCAAAACGGAGAAATAAACAGTGTTATTTCTATATGTTCAAAGTTTATTTTTATTGCTCTCTTTATTATAATAGAAGCATAGCATTACAGCAACGGCTAATTTATCTGTGCCGGTTATTTGAAATAAGTGAAAATTTCAAAATCGTTATTATGAGAGATAGAAGGGGAGAAGAATATGTTAACGTTGTTATTTATTATTTGTTTTTTTGCGGTTTTTGGAAAACTGTTGATGTTTGGTATTAAAGCTGCCTGGGGAATTTCAAAATTCCTGCTGACGATTGTCCTGCTTCCGGTTATTCTGATCGGATTGGTTGTGGGCGGTCTGATCTATCTGGCATTCCCGATTCTAATCGTTGTGGGAATTGTCGGATTGCTGCTGTAATGCAGTAATCATAAAATCATGCAGGGAAAAGCAGAAAGAGAGAAAGAAAATGGCAGAAGTGAAAGACAAGCAGAAGCTGGCTCGGCCGGTTTTATTGAGACCGCATCATGGTATGTGCCTTGCTTATTTTAAAGGTGAAGGTTACAGTGATGGTTTTTCGGCGCATATGAAAGAAGTATTGGATGAATTGCAGAAAGGGATGGATGTACAGCTGTATGTAGGGACAGATGAAATCTGTTCTGCCTGTCCGAATAATCGGGAGGGGCAGTGTACAGATCTGACTTTGGTCGAGAAATATGACAACGCTGTGCTGGAGGCCTGCGGTCTGGCAGATGGTGAGCAGTTAGCCTTCGATGATTTTACTGAAAAAGTGCAGAATCAACTTTTGGTGACAGGGAAGAGGAAAGAAATCTGCGGAGGCTGTAAATGGAATGGTATCTGTGAGAATGAAAAAAGCCGATGGGAGGAATAATAGATGTATACAGCATAATAGATAAAACCAGGGTTACATTATTGATAATTATATGCTATAATGCGTAAAAGACAGACGAAATGACTGCCGGGAGAACGGTACTCTATTCGAATGTCACAACAGAAAAAGAATTCAAGACAATTGAATAAAAGCATACTCTGACGGCAAGGAATATCCGAGCAGGAATAGTAAACTGGAAATTATCGGGAAGATAGTTTATCTTCTCGTATACATAATTAGAAGCTCCCTTACCGTCAGATAAAGGAGTTTTTTCTTTGTTGAATAAAATACGAAATTATTATTATATATAGAACCTTGGAACAATGTATCTGATACATCGTTCAAGGCCATATGGAGGTTTATATGCTGAAGGTAGCAGTTTATGGTAAGGGCGGCATTGGCAAGTCAACGATTACTTCCAATCTGGCAGCAGCTTTTGCAGCCATGGGGAAGAAGGTTATTCAGATCGGATGTGATCCGAAGGCAGATTCAACGATCAATCTGCTTGGGGGTGAACCGCTTCGACCAGTGATGAATTTTATGAGAGAAGAAGACGAAGAGCCGGAGCGACTTGAGGATATTTCAAAGGAAGGGTTCGGCGGTGTGCTTTGTATTGAGACTGGCGGCCCGACACCGGGACTTGGCTGTGCAGGAAGAGGCATTATTGCAACATTTCAGTTGTTGGAAGATCTGAAGTTATTTGAGACGTACAAGCCGGATGTGGTGTTGTACGATGTGCTGGGTGATGTTGTCTGCGGTGGATTTGCCGCACCGATCCGTGAGGGCTATGCGGAGAAGGTACTGATTGTTACATCCGGTGAGAAGATGGCTCTTTATGCAGCCAATAATATTTCAAGCGCTGTGAGAAATTTTGAAGATCGCAGCTATGCCCGTATTTTCGGAATTGTACTGAACCATCGCAATGTGGAGAATGAGACAGAGAAGGTGCAGGCCTTTGCAGAGAAGAGTCATATTCCGATTGTGGGAGAGATTCCGAGAAGTGATGAGATCATCCGCTATGAAGATCAGGGCAAGACTGTCATCGAAGGCGACAGAGATTCCGAGATCAGTCAGAGATTCTTTGATCTGGCCAATCTGCTTCTGGAGGATGAGGCGAAGAAAGCCCAGGACGGCGAATAAATCCGGAGGAGGAAATTTATTATGATGCAGGATGCATTTTTTTGTACAGTCGGTGAGCTGGCGGCAATGGGAAGAGAGAATATCCCGCCGCAGTTTATTTCCGGCGCACATTTAATATACAGTTCTCCAGCTACGCTGGCCTTTAATTCACCGGGTGCGGAAGGTTTTGGCGTCAAGCGTGCAGGGCTGGCAATCCCTGATTCTATTATGCTGATCGTGGCACCGGGATGCTGCGGCAGAAATACATCATTGATCAGTTCTATGAGAGAATATGATCAGCGGTTCTTTTATCTGATGATGGACGAGACGGATATTGTTACGGGGCGTCATTTGAAGAAGATACCAAAAGCAGTGAAAGAGATCTGTGACAGCCTTGAGAAGAAGCCGTCAGTTGTGATGATCTGCATTACCTGTGTGGATGCACTTTTGGGAACAGACATGGAGAGAGTCTGTCGAAAAGCCGAGGAGGCGGCAGGTCTTCCTGTGAGACCATGTTATATGTATGCGTTGACCCGTGAAGGCAGAAAGCCGCCGATGGTACATGTTCGCCAGTCTTTGTATTCTCTGCTTGAACCGCGTAAGAAAAAGGGAAATGTAGTGAATCTGCTGGGCTTTTTTTCACCCCTTGTGGATGATTGTGAGCTATATGATCTGCTGCATCAGGCAGGCGTGAAGACCATTCATGAGATTTCTGCATGCAGGGATTATGAGGAATATCAGACCATGTCGGAAGCTAATTTCAATCTGGTGCTGCATCCGGAGGCGAGATTTGCGGCGGAAGATTTTCATGACAGATTGAAGATTCCTTTTATCGAACTGACCCGATTGTATCAGATTGACAAGATCGGCAGCCAGTACAGAGCCTTCGGCAAGGTGCTGGGTGAGACTTTTGATGATCAGGCAGCGGCAGAAAGCGCACAGAAGGCAGTGGATGCCTTTAGGGTGCAGTATCCGGAGGCCTCTTTTGCGGTCGGGGAATGTATGAACGGCGATGCTTTCGAACTTTCCCTGGCATTGGTACGATACGGATTTAAGGTGCCTGAGATTTACGGCACCATCACCGCTGAGAACTTTATTTATATCAAGCAGCTGGCGGCTATAAGCCCTGAGACGAGAGTTTATTCCAACATGGAACCGACCATGCTGTATTATGATGGTGAGAATTCAGGTGTGAATATGGCCATTGGCAAGGATGCAGCTTATTATCATCAGAACTGCCCGAATGTCATGTGGAATCAGGACAGACAGCCTTATGGCTATGCAGGGGTTCGCAGATTGTTTGAGGCTTTGACAGAAGCAGAGAATAGATGGGAGGAACAGCCATGAAGGGATTAAGAAAATATCTGACACCTTTTGCACCGGATCAGTCGGGGGCTGTCTCCGTTTTGTATGAACTGGGCGGTATTCTTGTGATCTGTGATGCGGGAGGCTGTGTCGGCAATGTCTGCGGATTTGATGAACCAAGATGGTTCTCAAGGAAAAGTGCTATTTTCAGTGCCGGGCTGAGAGATATGGATGCCATTCTCGGAAGGGATGACCGGTTGGTTGCAAAGCTGACATCGGCAGTTGAGAAACTGGATGTATCTTTTGCAGCGATCATCGGTACGCCGGTGCCGGCGGTGATCGGCACGGATTACAAGGCACTGGGCCGTATGACGGAGAAGAAGACAGGACTTCCGGTGCTGACCATTGATACGAATGGCATGGATTTATATGATAGAGGTCAGGAAAAGGCCTGGCTGGCACTTTTTAAGAAGTTTGTGGTGGATGAGATGTCTGTGGAAAAGGGCAGAGTCGGCATTATCGGTGCAACACCGCAGGATCTGAGTGATTTATCCGCAGGTGACCAATTACGGCAGATATTTGCAGCCGATGGTAAAAAGGCTGTTTGCTATGGCATGGGTGATGGCCTGGATGCGGTGAAGCAGGCAGCTTCCGCGGAATATAACCTGGTTGTTTCACCATCTGCCCTGGAAACGGCCAAATATCTTCAAAAACAGTTCGGAACACCGTATGTTGTCGGTTATCCTTTGGTGAAGACCATGCTGCCGGAGGCTGATTATACAGGCAAAAAGGTATTAATTGTGCATCAGCAGGTGATGGCGAATGCGCTTCGTGAGGAATTAAAGATACGCGGTGCATCAGAAGTGAAGGTCTGCAGCTGGTTTGATATGAAACCGGAACTTCGCGAAGAAGATGATGTTTATCTGAAGGAAGAAGATGATTTCACAGAACTGGCAGCGGACAGCAAGTGGGATGTGGTCATTGCGGATGACTGTATGAAATCGATGCTTCCGAAGTTTGATGGACAGTTCATCGGCATCCGGCATTTTGCTGTTTCAGGCAAATTAGGAGGCGCATGCTGATGAATCAGGTAGAGACAAGAAAGATTCGTGTTTACGGCATTGTGCAGGGCGTTGGGTTTCGTCCGACAGTGAGTCGGCATGCGGTTAAAAATGACATTCACGGAAGCGTCTGCAACAAAGGGCCTTATGTGGAGATTTTTGCACAGGGGACGAAAGCACAGGTGGATGGCTTCCTTGAGGATTTGGAGAAACGACCGCCGAAGCGTGCGGCTATTTTGAAGATAAATGTTGAACATCTTGATAATAACCCTGAATTCGATGGGTTTGAGATTATAGAAAGTGAAAAGACAAAGGGAGAGATTTTTGTTTCACCGGATATTGCCATTTGTGATGAATGCAAAGAGGAGCTGTATGATCCGAACAACAGACGCTATCTGCATCCTTTTATCAATTGTACCTGCTGCGGGCCGAGGCTGACGATCCTGGATGCGCTGCCTTATGACAGAGAACGGACCAGCATGAAGGAATTTCCGATGTGTCCGGAATGTGCGGAGGAATACAACAATCCGGAGTCGAGACGATTCGATGCCCAGCCGGTGTGCTGCAATGACTGCGGGCCGGAGGTCTATCTGATCGGCCGTGACGAAAGAGGCCGTGAAGCGATCACCTATACGAGAAAAGTGATCGCCTCGGGCGGCATTGCGGCGATTAAGGGAATCGGTGGTTTTCATCTCTGCTGTGATGCCACCAATGAGACAGCGGTTGCGAGACTTCGTGAATTGAAGCGCCGGCCGATGAAACCATTTGCCATTATGGCGCGAAATATGTCGGCAGTTCGGAAGGAATGTCAGGTGACTGAGGTACAGGAGGAAGTCCTGGACGGCCATCAGAAGCCGATTTTGCTGTTGGAGCGGTTGGACAAAGCTGACAGTCAGATCTGTCCGTCTGTGGCGCCGGGCAATCCGAAAATCGGTGTGATGCTGCCGTATGCGCCGGTACAGCTGTTGATTTTTGATTATGATGATGGCATTCAGATGCCGGATTATCTGGTGATGACCAGCGGCAACACATCAGGAGCGCCGATTTGCAGAGATGACAATGATGCAATCGCTGAATTATCTCATCTGTGTGATTGCATGTTGTCTCACAATCGCAAGATCAGGATCCGTGCTGATGATTCGGTAATGGATTATTACAAGGATGAACCTTATATGATCCGGCGCTCCAGAGGTTATGCACCTCTGCCGGTGATGGTATCGGCACCTTGGAAAGGCCAGGTTCTGGCCGTGGGCGGAGAACTGAAGAACAGCTTCTGCATCGGCGTGGACGGAAGATTCTATCTGTCGCCGTATGTGGGGGATTTGGAAGATCTGCGAACGGTGAATGCATTGAGAGAGACCATTGGACGTCTGGAGACGCTGCTTGAAGTGGAACCGCCGGTGGTGGTCAGTGATATGCATCCAAGATATAATTCAACCATGATCGCGGAAGAATCGGGATTGCCGGTGATCAAAGTGCAGCACCATTATGCGCATATTTTATCCTGCATGGCCGAGAATGACTGTCAGGAAGCAGTTATCGGAGTTTCCTTTGACGGAACCGGTTATGGCATGGACGGCACCATCTGGGGCGGTGAAATCCTTCTGGCAGATTATAAGGCATTTCAGCGGTTTGGATGTATAACACCGTTCCTTCAGATCGGCGGTGATGCATCCTCCAGGGAAGGATGGCGAATTGCCGTTTCCATGCTGTACGGACAGATGAAAGACCGTGCAGCAGCCATGACAATGATTGAGAAACTGGATCTGTGCAGTGTACAGGATGCCAAAGTTCAGATGGCCATGGCGGACAGGAAGATTAATGCGGTGATGTCCACCAGTGCCGGCAGATTATTCGACGGTGTCAGTGCCATTTTGGGAATCCGGAAGGCTTCAACATTTGAAGGCGAGGCATCCATGGCATTGGAATTTGCAGCGGAAGCGTATGAGAAAAAACATCAAAACGCGGTTGATCTTCAGCATGCGATGGATGAGATGCGGAAGCAATTTCCGTTAGCCGCATGCATAGATAATAAGGAATCGGAATCCACAGAAATAAATAAGCCGGAACAGGTGAAGGCAGTCCTGAACACAGGTGCTTTGGTGAAAACCATTGCGGAAGCCAGACTTGCAGGCGCAGATACAGAAAAACTGGCCTATTTCTTTCATTGGATACTGGCAGAAGAAATAATAGTGGCCTGCCAAAAAGCCAGAAAAGAAAGCGGACGGGGTACAGTAGCATTAAGCGGCGGTGTCTTCCAAAATCAGCTGTTATTGAAAATGGTGGATGAAGGACTGCAGAATGAGGGCTTTAAAGTATTGAGACATCGCCTGGTACCGCCAAACGACGGCGGCATTGCACTTGGTCAGGCAGTCTACGCTATGGGGTCTTTGAAAAGCTGATTGAGTGAGAATTATAGATGAAAACAACGGACACCCGTCCGAAACGTTTTCATCTATAATTCTCATCAATGCAGCTTTATCGAAGTAATTCCATAAACAGCGAATAACGACTGACCGAAGTGCAATATAAAAATAGGACAGCAGTCTTAGAAACAGAAGAAAATAGACGGCTGTTATCATAGATTTGTGATAAACGCGGCAAAGTGTTAAGCGGCATAGCATAAGACAAAACCCGAGCCAAGGACAATGTCGAATAGGAAAGAGAAAGTTTTTGGGTTTCGAGTTAAGAAACTAAAATCTATGGTGTTGAGATTTATATAGCTGCAAATTCTCAATATTCTTGGAAAAATATATAAAATTAACAGATTCACGGCAGGTGCTTCAACGCCACCGGTACTTAGGCATTGTTTTTTAATGCCTTATGTACCGCTGTAGGCGTTGGCAGCGAGAGCGGCCTGCAGTGAACTGGTAATTTTATATGTTTTTGAAAAACTGGGAGAATTTGCAGCGGATAAGCGAAAGGAGATTTTGAGTATGTGTGTAGGTTTATCAGCGAAAGTTGTTAAAATTAATGATGGCGTTGCAATTATCGATGCGGGCGGCGCAAAACGTGAGATTTCTTCTCAGCTGATTGAAGATCTGGAGCCGGGAGATTATGTCATGGTTCATGCCGGTGTGGCCATTGCCAAGATTACGGATGAGGATGACAGTGAAACAGATCAGGTGCTGGAGGATTTATTCTGATGAGTGAAGAGAAGAAGAAAACGGCGAGAGAGATAATAGAAGGCTATGACGGACCGCCTGTGCGGATTATGGAGGTGTGCGGTACCCATACTCATGAGATTTTCAGACTGGGTATCCGAAAGCTCCTGCCGAAACAGGTAGAATTGATTTCAGGGCCGGGATGTCCGGTTTGTGTCACACAGGTTGGCTTCATTGATGAGGCCGTTTATCTGGCGTTGGAATGCGGCGTGACAATCTGTACATTTGGTGACCTGGTCCGTGTGCCTGGAACGGAGATGAGTCTTGCCGGTGCGAGAGAAAAGGGCGCAAAAGTACGAATTGTGTATTCCCCGGTGGATGCAGAGCAGTACGCTAAGGATCATCCGGAAGAGCAGGTTGTTTTTCTGGCTGTTGGTTTTGAGACAACGACACCGGCCAGCTGTCTGGCTGTAAGAAAGGCATCGGAGGATGGATTGACGAACTTCGCGCTGTTGGTGGCCAATAAGACGATGCCGGGTGCTTATGCAGCACTGAAAGGCAGCGCGGATGTTTTTCTTTATCCGGGACATGTCAATGCCATTACAGGTACGGAATTGTGTGAATCACTGGTGGATGAAGGCGTCAGCGGTGTTGTGGCAGGTTTTACAGCCAAAGAATTACTGACAGCATTGGCGGTGGCTTTGGTTAAATTCCAGGAGGGCAAACCGTTTTTTGTCAATGCTTATCCGAGAGTGGTGACCCGGGAAGGCAGCCGAGAGGCACAGAAGCTGGTGGCAGATATGATGGAGAACTGTGATACAGAATGGCGCGGACTGGGCATTATTCCGAATTCAGGCCTGCGTCTGAAAAAAGAATGGGAAGCCTACGATGCGAGAAAGAAGTTCCATGTGCCTGAGATGAAAGGACGAAGCAATCCGGCCTGTCGATGCGGGGATGTTCTTCAGGGTAAATGCAAGCCGTCGGACTGCAAGGTATTTGGCAAAGGCTGTACGCCGCAGCATCCGATTGGTGCCTGTATGGTATCCAATGAAGGGGCCTGTTCTGCTTACTATCAGTACAGCTAAAATAAAAAATATTATAACGACATACATATGAGAATCATGCAAAAGGAGACGTTTCTGATGAATAATAAAACAGTTACAATGGCTCACGGTGCCGGCGGCAAGCAGACATCTGAACTGATTGATGAAGTATTCAAAGCACATTTTTCAAATCCGGATCTGACAGCGGATGACGCTGCTGTTCTTCCGGCTCCAAAAGGAAAGATTGCCATGTCAACAGATGGTTTTATTGTATCGCCGGCCTTTTTCCCTGGCGGCAATATCGGCAAATTATCCATCTGCGGTACGGTGAATGACCTGGCTTGCATGGGTGCAAAACCGTTATATCTTTCCTGTGCCTTTGTTATTGAAGAAGGTTTTCCGATGGAGAAATTGGAAGAGATCGCAGGTGCGATGGAGAAAACAGCCAAAGAGGCCGGTGTCCGCATTGTATCCGGTGATACGAAGGTTGCCGGAAAGGGTCAGGTGGACGGTGTCTTTATTACGACAACAGGTGTTGGAGAAATTCTTGATGGTGTCAGCACATCCGGCGACTATGCCAAACCGGGAGATGCTATTATTGTAACAGGTGATATCGGCCGACATGGATGTACGATACTGCTGGCAAGAGAAGATTTCGGTATTGATGCGGATGTAACCAGTGACTGTGCACCATTGTGGCCTACAGTCGAATCTGTATTAAATGCCACAAAAGATGTCCATGTGATCCGTGATGCCACAAGAGGCGGCGTTGGTACAGTTCTTTATGAAATCGCAGGACAGAGCAAGGTCGGTATTCGCCTGAATGCAGCAGATGTGCCTGTGGCACCGGAAGTCAAGGGTGTCTGCGGCATGCTTGGTCTTGAACCGCTTTATCTGGCATGTGAAGGCCGTCTGGTGATCATGGCGCCTAAGTCAGAAGCAGAAAAGATTGTCGAAGTACTGAGACAGTGTCCATATTCAAAGGATGCGGCCATTATTGGTGAAGTTACGGAGGAACAGCCGGGACACGTTGTGATGACAACAGAAATCGGTACACAGGCTTTGCTTCCTCAGCCGGGCGGCGAGCTGCTTCCGAGAATCTGCTAACAGTCACTGATCGGCGAGTGATTGAAAATTCGGACGGAGGGTCAGATTTTTGATCTGGTCATAGCCGACAAAATGGAGTTAATATGGAGAAAAAAATGGAAACGAGAGTGGCAGTCATTGCGATTATTATAGAAGATGGCAGTTCAGCACAGGAAGTGAATGAACTTTTACACGGTGCAGCTCAATATATTATCGGACGCATGGGAATCCCTTATCGTGACAAAGGGATCAGTATTATCAGCATTGCAATCGATGCGCCGCAGGATGTCATCAGTACGTTGTCCGGCAAAATCGGTCGGCTGAAAGGTGTATCCGTCAAAACGGCGTATTCCAATGTTGTTTCAAAAGAGAATTAGAACCGCAGTTTATACAAAAGTTTTAAACAGCAAATGAAAGCGGAGAAGATAGAATGATTAAGATTGCTGTATATGGAAAAGGCGGTATCGGCAAATCAACCACTGTTTCGAATGTGGCTGCCGCATTAGCGGAAAAAGGGCTGAAAGTTATGCAGATCGGCTGTGACCCGAAGGCGGATTCAACCATGCAGCTGAGACATGGTGAAGCCGTACCGACTGTACTGGAGCTGGTGAATCAGCGCAAAAATGATTTTGAATTAGAAGATATGGTTCGCATCGGATTCGGCGGCGTCGTCTGTGTGGAAGCAGGTGGCCCGACACCGGGGATGGGCTGCGCCGGACGCGGTATTATTACGGCACTGGAGAAGCTGAAAGAAAAGGGAGCCTATGAGGTTTATCAGCCGGATGTTGTGCTTTATGATGTTCTTGGAGATGTTGTCTGCGGTGGATTTACCATGCCGATGCGAAAAGGCTATGCGGACAAAGTATTTATTGTTACCTCAGGGGAAAATATGTCTATCCATGCTGCGGCGAATATTGCCATGGCCATCGACAACTTCAAAAACAGAGGCTATGCATCTCTGGGGGGGTTGATCCTGAATCGCAGAAATGTTAAACGTGAAGACGAAAAAGTGGCGGAACTGGCAGATGATTTTAAGACATCTGTAGTGGGAACCTTATCCCGCAGTGAACAGGTACTTCTGGCGGAGGAGAAGCAGCAGATCCTTCTGGAGGCTTTTCCTGACAGTGAAATGGCAGATGAGTACAGGAAACTGGCGGAGCAGATACTGGCTGTGTGTGAAGCGAGAGGATAGAAGGAGGCCGTTTTATGTTGAAAAGACTGGGTGGAACAGTCGATCCAAAAGGAGCGGCGACGGCCATCAAAGATGCGGAATTTCCGGTGCCATTTGCATCGGAACTGGAATTTAATTCGCCGGTACATGGAACATGGAATATCGTTCACACCGGCATGCAGGTGCCGGATGCTCATCAGATTTACGTCTGTGCCGATAACTGCATGCGTGGTGTTGTTTTAACAGCGGCAGAGATGAACGAGGCGGAACGTTTTTCCTTTGTTATCCTCAAGGAAGAGCATTTGCTGAACGGCAATCTGGAAGATATTACCATCGAAGGTGTGTCGGATGTGATCGAGAGATTGGAACAAAAGCCGAAAGCGGTTTTTCTGTTTACAGTTTGTCTGCATCATTTCCTGGGCAGCGATCTTGAGAGAATCTACGATGAACTGGGAAAACGATTTCCTGAAATCTGTTTTGTCAGATGTTTTATGGATCCGATCATGCGAAAGAGTGGTCTGACACCGGATCAAAAGCTGCGTTTGTCCATGTATGATCCTTTGAAGAAAGGAACAGTAACAGAAGAAGGGCAGCGAAGAATATCTATCCTGGGCAGCGATTTTGCACTGGACGAGACATCAGATCTCAAGAGATTGCTCAGATGTAATGATTATCAGATTAAAGAGTCACCGGTTTGTGAGTCCTGGGAAGATTATCTTTCTCTGTCAGACTGCCGGATGATGCTGAACTGTTATCCTTCAGGAAAAGCCGGTACGGAATGGGCGGCAGAGAGACTGGGGCGGCCATTTATGTATATGCCTTCCTGTTTTGATTATGATGAGATCATCGGGCAGTTGGAAGCATTATCAGAGTCAATGGAGCTTCTGGGTGTTCTGGATTATGAAGGTGAAAAAGAGAGCTGTGAAGCAGCACTTCATGAGGCACTTCTGGAAGTTGGAGACTGGCCGATCGCCATAGACGGGACGTTTCATCCGAGACCTATGGGATTGGCAAGACTTTTGATCTCCCATGGCTTTTATGTAGAACGGATTTATCTGGATGCCATCAGCCCTGAAGAGGAAAATGATTTCAAATGGCTTCAGCAGCATGCGCCTGAGTTGATGCTGCTTGCAACTGTGCAGGTGAAAATGCGTGTCCTTCCGAGAAAAACGGAGCGGGAGATGCTGGCATTGGGGCAGAAAGCGGCCTGGTTTACAGGCAGCAGACATTTTGTCAACATGGTACAGGGTGCGGGCCTGTATGGCTTTGACGGAATCCGGCGTCTGGCACATCTGATGGTTGAGGCAGCCCGTGAAGAAAAAGAGACACCGGATCTTGTGATCCGCAAAGGATGGGGGTGCGAAAGCTGCATATGAGACAGGCATATCGAATAATACCGATTTATACAGCCGATGTATCCGGCGTCTGTTCAGCCCTCTATGAATTGGGTGGTATGACAGTGATGCACGATCCTTCGGGATGCAATTCGACGTATAATACCCATGATGAGATCAGATGGTATGAGGAGGACAGTCTGATCTTTATCTCAGGACTGACAGAAATCGATGCGATCATGGGAAATGATGAGAAGTTTATCCATGATATCGAGGAGGCAGCTCGTGATCTGAAGCCGCGTTTTATTGCCCTGGCCAGTTCACCGATCCCCTATATGAATGGCACGGATTTTCCGGCCATTGCAGAGGTAACAGAGCAGGATACGGGTATTCCGACCTTTGCAGTACCTACAAACGGCATGCATGATTATGTGCGCGGGGCAGGTATGGCTTTGGAAGCCATTGCAGAACATTTTGTTTTGCCGAAAAGCCATGCAGAGGATGTTTCAAATAAAAACACGGAGGAAAAAGGCAGAAACCGTCTGGTGAACTTGCTGGGAGTTACGCCGCTGGATTTCGGGCCTCTTGATCATGCGGAAACGATGAAGCGCAGTCTGGAGCAATACGGCTGGCAGATCAACAGCATGTGGGCCATGGGAGATTCTTTGGATCAGCTGTCGAAATCTGCAGATGCAGCAGTGAATGTGGTTGTTTCATCTGTGGGGCTTCGGGCAGCCAAAGTATTGCAGAGAAAATTCGGTACACCTTATGTGGTTGGAGCACCGGTTGGCCGTTTCACGGAGAAGTTGTCAGAGGCAATGGAAGCAGCTGTCAGTGGTGAAAAGGAAGACAATGTTGTTTATGCAGCCTGCAGAATGACGGCAGAGAATCTTCAAGATGTCAATGATGCGAAGGAGAGTCCGAGCCACCGGGTGGAGATGACATTGATTGGTGAACCGGTGACAATGGGGTCTCTGGCAGCAGCCATTGAACTTCAGTATAGCAGATCCGTTCGTGTATTGTGCCCGCTGGAAGAAACAGAAGGGTTGCTGACACCGGGGGATGAGGCTGTTTGCGGTGAAGAGATGATGGAACAAAAGCTGAAGGATGCAGGAATCATAGTGGCAGATCCGTTGTACAGACCAATCTGTCCAAAGGATGCTCAGTTCTTTGAATTGCCGCATATTGCTTTTTCGGGAAGAATTTATTTGAAGAAAATAAAACAGATGCCGGGATTTGCCGACCTTATCTAAATTTAAGGAGGACAAGAGATGGGATTGAATGAAACACCGTCAGGTGAGCGTGTACATATAGGTTTTTTTGGCCGGAGAAATGCGGGTAAATCCAGCCTGGTCAATGCTGTGACAGGACAGGAACTGGCTGTTGTATCCGATACAAGGGGAACCACAACAGACCCTGTCAGCAAGGCAATGGAACTGCTTCCGATCGGGCCGGTTGTCATCATAGATACTCCGGGTTTTGATGATGAAGGCGCACTTGGCGAATTGAGAGTCCGCAAAACAAGACAAATTTTGAATAAATCCGATGTGGCTGTGCTGGTGGCAGATTGCACAGAGGGCCTGAAAGACTGCGACAGAGAATTGATCGAGATTTTTCGACAGAAGGAGATTCCATGGCTGCTTGTCTGGAATAAATGTGATCTGAAGCCGGAACACCCGGAAGCCAAAGAAAATGAGATTTATGTCAGTGCCACAGAGAAGATAGAGATTGAAGCATTAAAAGAGAAGATTGCAGCCATCGGCAAGACAGAAGAAAACAAATTGATGCTGGTGGGTGATCTGATGCATCCGGGAGATATGGCTGTTCTTGTTATTCCAATCGACAAGGCGGCACCGAAGGGACGTCTGATTCTGCCTCAGCAGCAGGTTATCAGGGATATTCTGGAGGCGGAAGGCGCAGCTGTCTGTGTCAAGGAATATGAATTGAGGGAGACTTTGGAGAAATTCAAAGAACCGCCGGCCATTGTTATCACGGATAGTCAGGTTTTTGCAAAGGTATCTGCGGATGTACCGGAAAGTATTCCGTTGACATCTTTTTCTATTCTGATGGCCAGACATAAGGGACTTCTGGATACGGCTGTTCGCGGGATTGCCGCAGTGGAAGATCTGAAAGACGGAGATACAGTGCTGATCGCAGAGGGCTGCACTCATCATCGTCAGTGTGATGACATCGGCAGTGTTAAGATACCGAGATGGCTGAAGAATTACACAGGCAAAAAGCTGAATATTGAGCTGTGTTCCGGCAGAGAATTTCCGGAAGATCTGTCGAAATATGCACTGATTATTCATTGCGGAGGCTGTATGCTGAATGAGCGCGAGGTCCGCTATCGGATGAAATGTGCTGTTGATCAGGATGTGCCGATCACTAACTACGGCATCGCCATTGCCTATATGCAGGGCATCTTGAAAAGGTCTGTCAGTATGTTTCCATATCTGGCTGAGGAATTGCCGGATTAAAATCTGCAGATGGTGCATATTTTCCATTTTCAGTCATATATATAAGAGTAAATGCTGCTGTGGCAGCGATATCGCAAAAATCAATGGACGTCCTGGGAGGGTGTTTCTGTGGCAGAATATCGGCGTTTTATTTCTTATATGTATTTATATGAAAACGGGAGAAAGACAATCAACAGTGGGTTTGTGAGAGTAGAAAGCCGGAATGGGCAATGTCGGCTTTCTATTCATATGTCGGGAATTTATCATGGTGAAGCGAAAAAGTATCAGATTTATATGCTGATCAGAGTGTCTGGTGATTACATAGGGATTGCAATCGGAGACCTGTTGGTTCAGAAACAGACGGGGGATATGGAACTGACGATGGACAGTGATCATCTGATGGGAACAACGTATGATCTGGACCGTGTCGCCGGTATGGTTTTGCTGGGAGAAGATGGCAGTGTTTACGGCACCAGATGGGATGATGAACCGCTGGAAACAGAGAAATTTGTTAATAGAGAGCCGCTTTCAGAGATTTTAGTGAGATTTGGAGAGAAAAACAGTGATGCAGCAACCGATGAAACCGATACGGAGAGAACCTTTGCGGATACGGAGCCGGAAAGTGTCATAACGCAAGGGACAGAGCCTGAGGCAGAGAATCTGGTGAGTCCGCATGCGGATGAGAATCCGTTGATCTCTGAAGAGGAAGTGGCGGCATTTGTAGATGACGCAAGGATGGAAGCGTTTGAGAAAAATGAGAATCCGGAGAATAACGAGATTTTAGCTGTATCGAAAGAGCCAGAGATGTCGAAAGAACAAGCAGAAGAACAGGCAGAGCAAGAGCTGTACTCTAGGAGCAATGTCTATGACCTGCTGATGTCACAGCTTCCGCAGATGTATCCTTTTGATGATGACAGTGTGGCAGCCTGTGTGCGGATGGAACTTCAGGATATCGGGCGCATGCCGATGCCGTGTTGGATTTATGGCAGCAATAGTTTTCTGCTGCATGGATATTATTGTTACCGGCATTTGATACTGGCAAAGGTGGAGCAGAAAAAGGATAAAGAAGATGTCGGTGGGCGCGGCGAAAATGATGGGGCGTCAGAGGATGAAGGTGTTTATCTGATGGGTGTTCCCGGTATTTGGCAGCATCGGGAGCAATATATGGCTGCCATGTTTGGTTTTCGCAAATTCAAGCCGGTAAGCCGGGAAAATCAGGGCAGCGGGGCTTTTGGTTACTGGTGTGTGGAGTTAAAATTATAATTGGATCGGATTACGGGAAAACAATAAGACAGATACGGTTTTAGAGAAAGGGAAGTGGTTTTGTGGCAACAGCTACTGGAATAAAGTGCGCTTTAAAACAAAATAATTTTCAAAAAGAAGTTAATAAAAGACCAGATGCGCGTCTGTCTGCCAACAGTCTGTTCAGAAATGTTTCAGAAGAAAGTATTGCACGGATTTTGGTCTGTTCCGGAGCAAAGTTCCGTACTTATAAGAAGGATGAGACGATATTTCGACAAGGGGAGCAGGCGGATTATTTCTATGCTTTATTAAAGGGAAATGTGTCGATTATCAGCTATATGCCTTCTGGAAAAGTGAATGCCTTATATCATGTTGCATCGGGAGCGTTGATTGGAGAGCATTACAGCAGCAATCTGGATACAAATGGGCGTGTTTACTGGTACGAAGCGGTGGCCTGCGAGCCGGTGGAAGTGTTGGCAGTGCCATGGCAGTATCTGTACGGATTTTGTGACAAAGCCTGTGACCATCATAAGCAGCTGATCCAGAATCTGTATGAGAGTATGTCCACAAAGGAATGGATGGCGGTGCGGAAGCTGAATGTGTTAGGGTTTGCCAGTGTGCAGGAGAGAGCAGCAGCCTGGCTTCTGCAGGAGGCAGATGCAAGTGACACGGTGGTACTAAAGACAAATCGTGAGGAACAGGCGGATTATCTGTGCGTAGCCAGACCGTCACTATCAAGAACATTGATGCAGATGCAGAAAGCAGGGCTGATAGAAGCCGACCGGAAGCAGATTCGGATTCTGGATAGAGAAAAATTGGAAAAAATTTTGTAAAAAAAAAGAAGTTTGTAACAGCTGTTACAGACTCCTTTTGAGAATGTAGATATAATAGCATTAAATCAATAATAATTACTAGTTTTAGAAAAACTACAGTAACGGGGGATTTTAGTCAGTAGATAGGAATGATCTGAGATACGCTGACAACAAATAAAACGGAGGTGTCATTACATGAGTATGAATTTTGTGAACGAACCAACAAGAGCATGGGATCCTAAAAACAGACTTCGGGAAATGATTAATGAGGGAAGTGATGCAGCGAATGTGGATAAGCTGGTGGAACTGCTGATCATGGATGGATTTGATTTTTCATTGACTGCGGATGCAATGACACCGATCGATGAGGCTGAGCGTGTTGTTTCCGTAGGTATGGGTATTGCGGTGAAGAGTGAAATGTATCTGATCGAGAATCTGGCCCAGGCAGCAGGTGCAGCTATGGGATGTTCAAGACCCGCTTACGAAAGACTGAAAGTACTCCCTAGAGAGCGCTTTGTGGGCATGAGCGGTGAGAAATTTACTGGAACACTTTATATTGCCTGCGCCATTTCAGGTGCACAACAGCATTTGAAAGGTATTGAGAAAGCACATACCGTTGTCGCTATCAACAGAAACGAAAAAGCACCGATTTTCAGACATGCGGATTATGGTATTGTCGGCGATATTCGAACCATTCTGCCGCTTTTAACAGAGAAATTAAACAGTGATCTGCCAAAACCGGACCCAAATGCTAAACCGGCGAAACGGGAGATGCCGTTATACTCAAAGACAACAGCAACAGCGGACGGTCGCTATGTCTGCATGGGATGCGGTTATGAGTATGACCCTGAAAAAGGCGATCCGGAGGCAGGTATTGAACCGGGTACTTCTTTTGAGGCGCTGCCGGAAGACTGGATTTGTCCGGAATGCGGTGTATCAAAAAGTGAAATGATTTCAGCAGTAACAAGAGGATAGATAGGAGGGTGAAGTATGAACGGTGTAAGAAAAGTAACGGAAGATTTATATTGGGTTGGCGTGAATGATAAGCGAATCGAATTATTTGAAAATATTCATCCAATTCCGGAGGGCGTTTCCTACAATGCGTATCTGTTGTTAGATGAAAAAACGGTTCTTTTTGATACTGTGGACTGGTCAGGCTGCCGTGTATTCCTTGAGAACATTGCTGCTGTTCTGGATGGCAGGAAACTGGATTATCTTGTTGTCAATCATATGGAACCGGATCATGCAGCTTCTCTTGAGGAAGTCCTGATTCGTTATCCGGAATGTAAAGTTATCAGTAACGAAAAAGCATTTATGTTTATGCGTCAGTTTGGTTTTGATGTGGACGGCCGGGAAGATACCGTCAAAGAGGGCGATACAAGATGCTTCGGCAAGCATACAGTGACATTCCTGATGGCGCAGATGGTGCATTGGCCGGAAGCCATGGTGACATTTGATACAACCAACGGCGTGCTGTTTTCAGCAGATGCATTCGGTTCCTTTGGTTCACTGGATGGCCGTCTGTTTGACGATGAAGTGAACTTCGACAGAGATTGGATTGACAATGCCAGAAGATATTTCACCAATATTGTGGGAAAATATGGCCCATTTGTACAGCAGCTGTTAGCAAAAGCTAAAACAGCGCCGATCAAGATGTTCTGTCCGCTGCATGGACCGGTATGGCGTACCAATCTGGGTTATTATCTGGACAAGCATGATAAATGGAGCCGCTATATTCCGGAAGAAAACGGCGTGATGATCGTCTATGCATCCATGTACGGCAATACAGAATCTGCTGCCCAGGCACTGGCAGCGCAGCTGTGTGAAAAAGGCGTTACCAATGTGAGAGTATACGATGTGTCAAAGACCCATGTATCCTATCTGGTGGCAGAAGCCTTCAAATACAGCCATATTGTACTGGCATCTGTGACGTATAACCTGAATATTTATCCGGTAATGGAAGATTTCCTGCACCATCTGAAGGTGTTGAACCTGTCGAAACGTGTCTTTGGTATTATTGAAAATGGTTCATGGGCCATCAAATCCGGCTCATTAATGGAGCAGTATATAGATGAGAATCTGAAGGACTGCAAGATTCTGAATGCCAGAATGACCATCAACTCATCAGCGAACCGCTCCAATGCCTCAGAACTGGATGCTCTGTCAGATGCCATCGTGAAATCTGTGGCTATTGAAGAAAAAGCCTTTGAGCAGCGTGTTATTGATGATGCGGCATTTGCGGAAGAAGAGGCAAGAAAGGCTGCTTTCAAGAAACTGTCGGCCAAAGAGAGAATGGCGCTGATGAGAGAGAAACACAGACAGGAAAAGGGCGAAGCATAGGCAGGAAAAGGTGAGTGGCAGAAGATTATAAAGTATTTGTTGTTAATTCGGGGTCTACATCCACAAAAGTAGCATTATTTGTGGGAAAAAAGAAATCTTCAAACTGTATACAACGTGTAGAATATCTATTGTAGTTTGAAGATACATATGATATAATCGAATCACACAGAAATAAAATAATCCAAATGGAAAAGGAACCCCCAGAGGTGGCAGCCTCTGGGGGTTCCTGCATCATGATGATGCAATATGTAGGTTGGTTGTCGTATTTATTTCCGTCCAACCATTTGCAGATAAAGTATGAGACAATACCTGCCATAACGGAAATTATAAATGAAATAAAATAATCCACAAGTTTCACCTCCTTTCTGTGTCAGAATGGAGAAGACAACAGGGTGAGTATAGCATATATAATTTTTTATGGTTTATTTTTCGACAAAACATTTAACAGATATTTTAGTGGAGGCATAGGATGATGAATGAACATGAGTACTATTGCTTTTTAAAAGAGTTCTGGAAAGTTACCAATGACGGCTTTATCATTGTGGACCCCAATGGTGTGATTGTGGATATCAACGAGACGTATTGCGAGTTTCTGGGGAAAACCCGTGAACAGGTTTTGGGAAAGCCAATCGGCGAAGTGATTTCGACCACCAGTATGTACGATGTTCTGTCATCAGCCCGTGATGGGGATGATAATGTTTATCTGCAGCCCTATGGTGAAAATGATAATGCCAGCAATGTAGAAACCCATGCGGTGGCCAATCGTTTTTGTTTTTTTAATGAGCAGGGAGAGCTTCTTGGTGCGGCGGCCCAGATGTCCTTCAAGGAGAGGGCGGCGGCCATGGCCTACAGCATTGCCACAGAAGAACTGAATTATTACAAACGTGCTTATGAGGAAAGCAGCGAAGAGGACAGTGGCTTCAGTAAGATCCTCGGCAATTCAGAGGCTATGCAGAAGCTGAAAGAGAAGGCCATGAGGGTGGCAAGAAAGGATTTTCCCGTGTTGATTACAGGGGAGACGGGAACCGGCAAAGAGCTTTTTGCGCAGGCGATTCATCGGGAGAGCAGCAGAAGAAAGAAACCGATCATCAGTATCAATTGTGCCTCCATTCCATCAGAGTTGTTGGAAAGTGAACTGTTTGGATATGATGAGGGTGCATTTACCGGAGCCAAGAAGGGCGGCAAGATCGGTAAGTTTCAGCTGGCAGACGGCGGAACGATTTTCCTGGATGAGATCGGAGACCTGCCGTTAGTGCTGCAGGCGAAACTGCTGCGTGTGCTTCAGGAGCATGAGATTGAGAAAGTAGGCGGCGGCAAGCCGATTCCCATCGATGTGCGTTTTATATCGGCGACAAGACAGAATTTGGCGGAAATGGTTGAAAGAGGAGAGTTTCGTGAGGACCTTTATTATCGGCTGAATGTGGTTAATATTGAGACGCTGCCCCTGCGTGAGCATCCGACGGATATTCTGTTGTATGCCAATCATGTGCTGAATGCGTTGAATGCGAAATATAAGACCGGTCATTTGTTGTCAGACAGGGTGAAATATCTGCTGATGTGTTACAAGTGGCCGGGAAACGTGCGTGAATTGATCAATGTTATCACCAGTGCCTATGCAACCTGTGACAGTTACGTCATTGAAGAAATGGACCTTCCCGGAAGGCTTGTATCGGGGACAGCGGGAAATAGTGTGTCACAAATGAAACTGTCGGAAATGATGAACCTGCATGAAGCAGCGATTATCAGGGATGCGCTGCGGCGAAACAACCAGAACTGTAAAAAAACAGCCGAGGAATTAGGCATTGACAGAAGCCTTCTGTATCGGAAGATGCGGAAAGCGGGTATTGCGATTCATCGGGAAATTAAATAGCGTATTTTTTCAGAACCGAAGTCTAAATGGATGTCGGTTCTTTTTTTGCGGAGAGCGGAGACTGAATCAAAGTCTGCACTTGTATGTGGACAATTTGCTACACTATGGATGATTTACTACACTTTTTAAAATAGGTAAATGGTGAAAATCCGCTGAATTCAAGGGCTTCAGAGCCTATATGAATTGGCATCATTGTTGCTCTCTATATACATAACAGGTAATGTATAGATGATTATGTTTCAAGGGAGGGTCATTATGGATAAGAAGATTAAGTTGGATGAAGTGCTTATTGGCAAGAAAATGGAACCGAGATACATGGAGTATAACTGGCGTGACATTATTTTATACGCACTGGCAGTTGGTGCTCACAGAGAAGATGTGGCTTATACTTATGAGAAGTATCTGAAAGCCATTCCGACATATGGAACCATTCCTTACTGGGGAACAGTGAACGTGAAACCGTATCAGTGGATGCCGCTTCCGGCTTCGATGCTGGCAGATGAGATCATTAAGCCGACCATTTCTTTCCTGAATATGGATCATGAAATCATTATGCACCGTCCGATTGACCCGATCAAGGGTACCTTCCAGTATCAGGATGTCATTACAGATGTTTATGACAGAGGCGAGGGAAAGGGTGCAGTTGTTAAGACGAAGGTAGATGTCCGTGACGAGGCAGGCAATCTTGTATGTACCAATTATTCTACAACGTTTTTCCATGAGGCCGGTGGATTTGGCGGAAAACCGATGCCTAAGAGTGAAGTTGTGATTCCTGACAGAGCACCTGATTTAACATTGGATGATTACATCACACCGGTTCAGAATCTTCTTTACAGATTAACAGGTGATACGAATCTGGTTCATGTTGATTCTGAATATGCCAGAGAAATGGGATTCCCGAAAGCATTTATTCAGGGCTTATGCTCCTTCGGTTTCTCCTGCCGAATGGCCATTGAACTGCTTTGCCCGGGTGAACCGGAGAGAATGACGAGGATGGCTGCTCAGATGAGAAACGTTTTATTCCCGGATACAAAAGTTCAGCTTCAAATCTGGAAGATGGAAGAGGGGAAGGCTTATTTCCGTTTCGTGAATCTGGAAGATGGCAAGCCGATTCTGGACAGAGGCGTATTTGAGTGGAAATAGGACATGCGCAATAAATCGCAGGAGGAATAAGGATGAGTTTTATTTTGACAGAAGAGCAGGAAGAATTATTGGCTTTGGTCAGAAAGTTTTCGGAAAAAGAGATTCTGCCATATGCCCATCAGATGGATGTGGAAGCCCATTTTGTTCCGGGTTTAATTCAGAAAATTGCAGATTTGGGATTTATGGGTATTAATGTACCTGAAGAATACGGCGGTGTCGGCGCAGATGAAGTGACAAAAGCGCTTGTAATTATGGAATTTGCCAAATATGATGCCAGTGTTGCAGAATTGCTGGCGGTTCATACATTATCCAGTGACATTATCTTAAAGCATGGCACACCGGAGCAGAAGGAAAAATATCTGACAAAGGCATGTACAGGTGCAGTCGGTGCTTTCGCTTTGACAGAACCAAATGCCGGTTCGGATGCGGCCGCAGCAAAGACAAAGGCCATTTCTCAGGGGGACGAGTATATCATTAATGGTTCCAAGTGCTTTATCAGCAATATGGGGCAGGATGAAGGGGATTATGTGATATTAATTGTTTTAACGGACCCGGAGAAAAAAACAAAGGGAATGTCCGCGATTATTGTTGATCGGGATACGCCCGGATTTACTGTTCCAAAGACGGAAGATAAAATGGGACTTCGTGCGGCACCGGTATCGGAATTGTATTTTGATGAATGCCATGTGCTAAAATCACAGCTTTTAGGTGAGGAAGGAAAGGGTTTTGCGATTGCCATGGCAGGGCTTGACGGCGGACGTATCGGTATGGCTTCCCAGGCTGTAGGTCTGGCAGAATCCTGTATTGCAGAGTCTGTGGAATACTCGACACAGCGCGTACAGTTCGGCAAACCTGTGAATGCCAATCAGGGCCTTCAGTGGTATCTTGCAGATATGGCAACCAAGACAGAGGCAGCCAAGGCACTTACCCTGAATGCGGCAGCATTGCGCCAGGCGGGCAAGAATATTACAAAAGAAGCGGCGATGGCGAAGTATTATGCATCGGAGACAGCGGTTGAAGTAGCCAATAAGGCGCTGCAGATTCATGGCGGCTATGGCTATATGAAAGAGTATGCAATAGAGAGACAGTACAGAGATGCACGTATTATTCCGATTTATGAAGGAACTTCCGAAGTCCAGAAAATGGTTATTTCCCGTGCAGTTATCAATGGAAAATAACTGTATTGTGTAAAACACATACTGCGATTTGAAAATGCATAAGAGATAATGTCTTTGAAGAAGGATGTTAAGAGCTTCAAGAGAAAAAGAAAACCCCAGAGGTTACTACCTCTGGGGTTTTCTGCATGTAAAAACAGGCATGGATTTTGCAATGTATAAGGAAAAAGAAATTGTTTGTCTTCAGATGGGAAGCAGACTTTGTAATGGAGGTATAAAAATGAGCAAAATTGCTTTTATTGGAACAGGAATTATTGGCGCCGGACTTGCAGTGAATGCGCTGGCAGCAGGCAATGAGTGTACATTATATGATGTCGTTGATCTTCAGACAGCAAAAGACCGTATCAAAGGTATTTTTGATACGATGGTAGAGGCTGGGGCTTATACACAGGAAAAAGCGGATGCGGCCTATGCAAAGGCTTCTTTTACAAATAATCTGAAAGAGGCAGTGACGGATGCAGTATTTATTCAGGAAGCAGTTCCGGAACGCATTGAATTAAAAAGAAGCATTTTTAAACAGATTCAGGAAATTACAGGATCTGTACCTGTTATTTCAAGTACGACAACAGCGCTGATGCCTTCGGAATTACAGGAAGGTGCTTTATATCCGGAGAGAATTCTTGTAGGACATCCGTATAATCCTTCTTATATTCTTCCGTTGGTAGAAATTGTTGCAGGAAAGCAGACATCCCAGACAACTGTAGATGAAGCAAAGGCAATGTATGACGGCTGGGGTAAAGTTTCTGTTATTTGTTTGAAAGAGGTTTATGGTTATATCGCTCAGAACGTCAACTGGGGCGTCAGAGATATTGCGCTGAAAGTCGTTCAGGATGGCATCTGCAGTCCGGAAGATATGGACAAAGCGATTATGTATGGACCGGGTATGAGATTCCCAGTTACAGGTCAGCTGCTGACATTAGCAATGGGTATTGATGGCGGATGGAAAAATCTGAATCCTAAATATAACGGCAAACCTGCAACAGAGTTTGATTTATGGCTGGATAAAGAACTGGATAAAGAATTGGCCAACCGACCGGAGCAGATTGGCAACACATTGGAAAGTGCATTAAAATTCAGAGATAAAATGCTTGTTGCCGAATTAAAGGTGCAGGGCTTGATGTAAGAGGTACGGATAATGACATGGGGACCATTAATGATGTATTATCATTGTCCGAAGTGCGGATTCAAATATGAATATGCATTGGATATGATGGTTGAATTTGGAGAAAAATTTGGGTACTGTCCAAAATGTGATGTGATGGGAATCTATGAAAAAGAGGGACCCCGTCAAAGAGATGATTCAGAATATTTTGAAGTAGAATAGCTGGTATGACAATTAAAATACGGATACTAGTCTCATTGATTTCCAGTCAAATAACGCAGAATGTCAATGCAACAGTACATTAGAGGAAGTCTGAAAGAAAAGTGGCATGGAAATTGCAATATCAGTTTATTGAATAAATGGCAATGTTATACAAGTATAGAAATTAAATAGCGAGGAGTAATGAAAATGGCTAAGAAAACAATTATTACAGCAGCTTTGACAGGTGCGTGGCCAAAAAAAGAAAATAATCCAAATGTTCCGATGACACCATCAGAAATTGCGGATGATATTTATGCATGTTGGAAAGCAGGCGCAGCAATTGCACATCTGCATATGAGAGATGATGATGGCAACGGTACAATGGATACTGCAAAATTTGAAGAGACAATGAAACTCTTCAAACAGAGATATCCGGATTGCGATATTATCATCAATATGACAACATCCGGTGCCATTGGTGCAACAGATGAACTTCGAGTGGCACATGTAAAGAAATTAAAACCGGAAATGGCTTCTTTTGATTGCGGTACAATGAACTGGATGCATACGTCTATTTTTGAGAATTCTCCAAAGTTCCTTGAAATGTGCGGTAAATTATTCCAGGAATTAAATGTAAAACCTGAAATTGAAGCATTTGATCCGGGTATGATCGCCAATGCGGCTTATTATCTGAAGAAAGGTGTATTAAAAGCACCGCTGCATTTCCAGTTCTGCATGGGCTGTGCAAATGGTATCCCTGGTTCTGTTAAAAACCTGGTATTTATGAAAGAGACAATGGATCAGCTTTGCCCGGGATCTACATGGTCTACATTTGGCGTTGGCCATGCTGCTATGGAAAATATGTATGCGGCTGTTGCCATGGGTGGCCACATTCGTGTAGGTATGGAAGATAATGTTATGTATGCCAAGGGTGTGCTGGCAGAGAGCAATGCTCAGTTGATTGAGAGAGCAGCACGCGTTATTCGTGAATTTGGTAATGATGTGGCAACACCTGATGAAGCCCGTGAAATTTTAAGTTTGACAAAGTAAGAAAGGCGGATAAAAAAATGAGAAATGTCGTTATTGTTGCTGCCTGCAGAACACCGATTGGTGTGATTGGTGGCCAGTTTAAAACGCTTACAGCAACGGATCTTTCTATTCCGGTTATGCAGAACCTGATTAAAAGATCAGGTATCGATCCGGCAATGATTGATGACGTTATCTGGGGATGTAATTATCAGAGAACTTATAAAGAAAACAATCTTGCAAGAGTCGCCCTTGTTAAAGCAGGTATTCCGGATTCTGTTCCGGGTATTACCATTCATAGAAACTGTACATCATCCATGTCTTCAATTCAGATGGGTTACTATCAGATTAAAGCAGGAGAAGCTGATTGTATTATGGCAGGCGGTGCCGATTGCATGAGTACAGCACCCCATATGGTATTTAATGCCCGTTATGGCAAGAAATACGGCCATATGGAAATGCGTGATGCAATGTGGGATTCTTTGACAAATCTTGGTATTGGACCGGCTATGGGTATTACAGCAGAAAATGTTGCGGATAGATACGATGTGACAAGAGAACAGATGGATGCGTATTCTCTGCGTTCACAGCAGCGTGCCTGTGCAGCCATTGATGCCCATAAATTTGATGAAGAAATTATTCCGGTCACTGTCAGCGGCAGAAAAGGCGATATAGTTTGTACAATTGATGAGTATCCAAAGAGAAATGCAACCCTTGAAGGCCTTGCAAAATTAAAACCGGCTTTCAAAGAAGGCGGAAAAGTAACTGCTGGTAACTCTTCAGGTATGAATGATGCCGGTTCAGGTGTCCTTCTTGTGGAAGAAGAAAAGGCAAAAGAGCTTGGCTTGCCGATTCTTGCCCGTGTCATCGGCACAGCAACAACAGGTGTTGATCCTGATGTGATGGGCATCGGACCAATCAGTGCTACACAGAAAGCCCTTGCAAAATGTAATCTGACAGTTGATGATATTGGTTACTGGGAAATCAATGAAGCTTTCTCTTCTCAGGTGCTTGCTTGCCAGAAGACCCTGGGTATTCCGGATGATAAATTAAATGTAAATGGCGGCGGCATTTCGTTAGGCCACCCGGTAGGTGCAACAGGTGCGAGAATTACTGTTTCACTGATCTATGAAATGAAGAAGCGCGGCGATCGTTACGGTGTTGCTACACTTTGTGCAGGCGGCGGTATGGGTACAGCTGTTGTTATTGAAAACTGCTTATAAGACAAAAAAATAGATTTGCAATGGTTTGATATCCTCCCTTTTTATCAAATTTGCATAGATAAGTCAGATAAGGCGGACTTTATCTAAAAATGAAAAATATGGACCATATGATCGATAACGGAATCAATATGGCCCATATTTTTTATTTTCTCGATGGATAATCTATGTTGTATTGTTTAATTTTTCTGGAAACGGTAGATGCATTGATGTTCAATAGCTTTCCGGCTTCCCGCAGATTTTTGGAGGAACGCAGTGCCTCTTCAATCAGTTGCTTTTCATAGTGTTCAACTGCTGTTGTAAAATCCATTTCAACAGCAGAAGCTGGTGGTATTTCTTCTGAATAGTCAGTAGGTTGCTTTTCTGCAACAGGCGTCTCTTTTTCTGCAACAGGTGATTTTGCTGGTGAGACAGGCGGCATTGCATTTGTAGCAGGGGTTTCGACAATATCACTGGAAATATCCAGAAGGTTGGTGATCATTTCATCACTGACTTCACCGATTCCTGAGCTGCAGATGACAAGGTATTCCATGATATTCTCAAGTTCGCGGATATTACCAGGCCAGTTATAGGAGCGCAGATAATCCAATTGATGTTCGGTCAGTGAAAATGGTGAATGGTATTTCTCACTGAATTTCTGGATAAAGAAATTGCAGAGTGCTTCGATATCTTCCTTTCTCTCGCGCAGCGGAGGAATTCTGATCGGGACAACATTCAGACGATAAAAAAGGTCCTGTCGGAAAGTACCATCTGCAACTTTCGCTTTCAGATTACAGTTTGTAGCAGCAATGAAGCGGATATCCAGTTTAATTGGCTTGACACCGCCGATGCGGGTGATCTCCTTGGATTGGATGGCACGAAGAAGTTTTACCTGCAGATCCATTGGCATATCACCGATTTCATCTAATAGTAATGTGCCGTTATTGGCCAGTTCAAATAGTCCTGGTTTTCCTTTGACATTGGCTCCGGAGAAAGCCCCTTTCTCGTAGCCAAACAGTTCTGATTCCAACAGCTGTGCAGGAATAGAGGCACAGTTGATTTTTACAAAGCTTTGGTCTTTGCGGTTGCTGTTTCTGAAAATTTCATCAGCCATGACTTCTTTGCCGGTACCGGATTCACCGGTAATCAGAACAGTTGCATCTGTTGGTGCAATATGGTGAATCAAAGCCCAGATGCCGGCGAGAGATGTCTCCTTTCCGATCATTGGAGGAGAAAACCGGTCTTCGTTATCTGTTTTGGTAGGACCGGATTGCTTTTGAAGCTGGTTGAGTTCATTGACAAAAGCAGTAAAGTCGCTTTTTAAGCCTTTGAGCTGAATGATCGGGCGGCTCAGTGCAACGACCTGCTGAAGATTGCCATGACTGTCAAAGAGTGGAGTGCCAACGACATAGCCTGTCAATGGCACATCATTTTTCAGTGTTTTGACAAGGCGAAAAGCAACTTTGCCGGTCTTGATTACTTCACCGACAGCACCGTTGGAAAACAATTTGCCGGGACCGTATTCATCCATAACAGTTTTGCCGATAATTTCTTCTGGCTGGATATCTGTATTTTTGGAATAGGCCGGATTAATGTAGAGACATTTGCCTGTATTATCTGTAATTAAAAGGCTGTCATCCAGTCCGTCAACAACCATCTTAAAATCGACACCATGATCGTGAAAATCAGCAAGAGATGCATCAATATCCTGAAGTGCATGTGCGGTATCCGGATCCGTTGTTTTGATGATTTTATGAAGTTTCTGTCGGATGTTATAAATGGACAAGTATTGATCCATATAATGGACCTCCTTCTTAAGTTCAGTAATTAAAGTTTTAACAATATAGTTATTTTACCATAGATACTTTAATTTGTAAAAAGTATTAATCAATGAACCGAAAAACGGGTATATGATTTGCATGCAAATAAATAAAAAGAATTTTAGTTATATGGAGGGGACAATGAAGAATTTTGTATTTCATATTCCGACTAAAATTGTATTTGGAAAAAATACACAGGAGAAGGTCGGAAAAGAGTTAGCGGGACTTGGCAAAAATGTTTTGATTCTTTATGGCAGTGACAGAATTCACAATACTGGTTTTCTTGGGCAAATTGAAGCGAATATAGAAAAAGAGGGTATACATCATGTGGCAATGGGAGGAGTTCGGGAGAATCCAAGTCTTGAATTTGTAGCAAGAGCCATTCAATTTGCAAAAGAGCAGCAAGTAGATGCCATTCTGGCAATTGGAGGCGGCAGTGTTATAGATACTGCTAAATCAGTCAGTATGGGAATTAAGACAGACCATAGTGTCTGGGCCTTTTTTGAAGGAAAAGAGGAACCGGAGGAGGCGGTACCGGTTGGAGTTATTCTGACAATGGCAGCGACAGCCAGTGAAGCAAATCCGGTGGCGGTTCTCACAAATGAGCAGTTGAAACGAAAAAATGCTTATGCACATCCGCTGCTGTATCCGGCATTCGCGTTATTAAATCCGGAACTGACATATACCGTGCCAAAACGGCAGACGGCTATAGGTGCCATAGACATATTTGCCCATGCTTTTGAACGGTACTTTCATCTGGAACAGCAGGGAACATTAAGAAATAAATTGTGTGTAGCAGTGATGACAACCATTATGGATGAACTGCCGAAGGTGCTGGAATTACCAGATAACTATGATGGCAGGAGCCAGATCATGTGGGCGGCGACGATGGCTCACAGTGATATGATTGGAACAGAAGGTGTATTTGCATGCCACGAAATGTCCCATGTTCTGACGGAGATCTTTGGAATGGCTCATGGAGAAGCATTGGCGGTATTGATGCCGGCATGGTGCAGATATATGATACCTAAGCAAACAGCTTATGTTGCAGCCTTTGCAAGAAATATCTGGGGTGTGGATGCCTATCTGGATGATCTCAGTGCAGCTGCAGAGGGTGTCAGAAGATTTGAAAATTTTATGCAGGCATGCGGTTTGCCGGTGAGTATGCAGGAAGCGGGGATTACAGAGTTTAACAGTTATAGTCTGGCAGAGATTTTATTAGAGGGACGCGAATATGTCGGAGAAGCTTTTGAGCCGGTTTATCTGAAGGATGCAGCAGCCATTTTTGAACTTTGCAGGGGATGATTGTGTTATATTTGCAGTTGGATTAAAGAAATTCGTTGCAGAAATGCATATAGAATGATAAAAATGCAACAAACAATTCCGTTTTGACATTAAAAATACAGATAGAGAAGGAAAAAAAGAAAATATTTTGTTATTTGATTATCAAAAACTGGCATCTATTTTGCAATTAATAAAGTGTAATAAAAAGAAAATATAATTGAGGAGGAAAAATAATAATGACAAAAAAATCTTTAGTTGCATTAGCTAAGAGCGAAGATATTCAGGCAAATGTAACACGCGTCTTTGATTTAATGGGCGGTGTTCAGAATGTTGTTCGTAAAGGTTCCACAGTTGTTCTGAAACCAAATGCAGGTCATGCAGAACCACCAGAAACATCTGTTTGCACAAATCCGGAGGTTGTTCGCGCTGTTATCCGTGAAGTAAAAAAAGCAGAGCCAAAGAAAATTATCGTTGCAGAAGCAGCTGCAATCGGTTGTGATACACTTGAATGTTTCAAAGTCAGCGGTATTGAAGCTGTTGCCAACGAAGAAGGAGTAGAACTGAGAGATATTAAGAGAGACAAAGATCTTGTTAAAGTAGCTGTTCGTGATTTCAAATCTAACATTGATTACGTAATGCTTCCAAAATTCCTTCTTGAAGCAGATCATCTGATCAATCTTCCAATTCTTAAAGCACATGCCAGCATGGTATTCTCCGGTGCATTAAAGAATATCAAAGGTGTTGTTCAGGATAAAGTACATATGCAGATGCATCAGAAAAACCTGACAATGGCGATGATGGATGTCTGGTCTGTATGTCGTGCAGATATTAACATTATGGATGCTATGCATGCAGCAAGTGGTTACAGCCCACATATGCCTGTTCCGATTGATACAGATATGATTCTTGGTTCCAAGGACCCTGTTGCTATTGACCGTGTAGCCTGTGAAGTAACAGGTATCGATACATCTTCTGTAGACTACTTCAGAGTTGCCGAGGAAACAGGTCTTGGCAATTACTCCATGGATATGATCGATGTTGTCGGTGATTCCATTGAAGATTGCTATAAGAAAATGTGGATTCCATATATCGGTGATATGAGTACAAGATGGCCGGAATATGATGTGAGATGCCAGGGTGCATGTTCAAGCTGCCAGGCACTTCTTGCCATCAATATGGAAGAGCTGAAGGCTGTTGATGAATATGAAAAGAATAAGGGTATGACAATTGTTATCGGTTCCAAGAATGAAATTCCAAAGGATATTCCGGATGAAAAGATTGTTCTTCATGGTAATTGTACAAGAAAATACCTCAAGGATCATCCAAATGCATACTGGATTCTTGGATGCCCTCCAAATGAACCGGCACTTTATCTGACAGTTCAGAGAAAAGAAGTTATCAATGGTATGGGAGATCAGGAAGAAGAAATCATTCGTCCATGTATGGCGCGTGATGCCAAAGTATGGCATGATTATGTATTTGAAGCAGCAGATAAATATTACAAAGAGCATTCGGAGGACTAATAATGATGCAGGGCTATGTTTATGTTGAAGTCAATGACAAACTTCGTCAGTTATTAAATACAATTTTTACAGATGAATTTATGAAGGCCAATACTAATTTTGAGAATTTTGAAGGGTTTCAGTATTCCAGCGCTGTTATAACAAACTGGAGATCCGATCATATGGTATATGCGCAGTTATTGATGGATAATTTTGTAAAAGAAAGTACCCGTTTCCATAGCTGGGATGAAATGGTAAAAACAGCGGCTGACCAGAAGTTTGGGATTGCTTAATTGATACATAGCCTTTATATTGGTTTATATAGTGTGCGTATATTATTTTTGAGAGGTAATTAAATAATGAATAAGAAAAACAGCTTAGTAGATTTTGGTAAAGCTGGATGGGGCGTTATTATTTTCTGTATGGCGATGTTCTACTTCTTTGTAGGTTTCTGTACAGATGGCAATAATGTTTCTGCACCGGCAGCCGCAGCACATCTTGGTGTTGACGCCGGTACAATTCTGGTGAGAAACTCCTATGCCGGTTTGATCGGTGTTGTGTTCTATATTGTTATGAGTCAGTTAGCACGTAAAATCGGTGCTAAAAAAGTTGCTGCCATTTGTCTGATAATTGCAGGTATTTCTTTCTATTTTATCGGTAATCCGCCAAGTCTTCTGGGTTACACAATTGCCTATACATTCCTGATTGGTTCTTCTATGTCTTCAGGTTATGTTGCTGGTGGTGCCCTGGTTGCTAAGTGGTTCCCAAAGAAGAAAGGCCTTGTTATGGGCTATACAACAGCCGGTCTGAATATTGCATCTGCAACATGGGTATTGCTCATGACAAAACTTTCAGGTGTGATGACATTTGAAAAAGCTGTTATTATTCCATGTATCGCTGTTGTTATCCTTGGTTTGATCGGTCTTTTCTTCATCAAAGATACACCACAGGAAGCTGGTCAGAATCCTGATAATGTTTCCGCTGAAGTTTATGCTAAAGAATATGATACAAAGAATGAAGCAGAAGATGATAGATGGACAACCGGTCAGCTACTTCGTATGAAAGAAGTATGGACAGTTGGTCTTGCAACAGGTATCCTGCAGCTTTGTTCTACAGGTGTTATGTCTCAGTTGGTATCCCGTAACATTGAGCTTGGTATGGATGCAAATAAAGCTGTATTGATGATGACTGTTATTGCCCTTGTTGGTATTTTCGGTTCCTGGTTTATTGGCGTATTGGATGACAAATTCGGTACAAAGAGAACCATGATGGTATTCTGTCTGTGGTATGCACTGGCTGTATTTGCTAATGTTCTTGGTACAACATGGAGTATGTATCTGGCCGTTATCATGATCGGTTTCTCTATTGGCGGTTCAGCAAATTTTATGTCTTCATTCCCGGCTTCTGTATTCGGCCGTCAGGGCTTTGAGAAAATGAACTCTGTTGTATTCCCGATTCAGGCTATTATGACTTGTGTGGCTTTCCTGATTAATGGTATTGCATTAAAAGCAACAGGAAGCTTAAGAGGTGCTTTTATCGTGGTTGCCTGCTTCGCATTGATTGATATCTTTGTTGTAGCCATCACAACAGACCACAAGTATAATCTGGACTTTCAGGAAGAAGCAAAATAAAATATTATAGTAACTGATCAGAGCCAACCTGAATAATAAAAAGAGATCACAATTTTGAATCAAATTGTGGTCTCTTTTTTAGCGTGATAAAAACAAAAGTAAAATATAAGGATTAAAAAGTAAGCTCTTTTATCTGGGCGATGCCTTCTCTCTGTACGCCTCTGGCGTATGGAATTTCGGCGTAACCAAATCCGATGATGCAGTTAAAGAAGCGGTTCTCAGGAATCTGGAGCATTTCATAAATCTCAGGCATTTTGGATAAAGCACCTACGGGGTAAGTCATGATGATAGAGCCTAATCCTCTGGAAGCACAGATCAGATCAAACCAGGCGGCGGCAAGGGTAGGGTCTACTTTCCATTGTCCTTTTCCTTTGAGTGAATGGATGATCAATATGTGAGGGGCGTTGACAAAAAACATATCACCGGGATTACGGTGGTGTTCTAACTCCGCCTGAAGTTCGAAATCCTCCTTTGAGAAAATGCCCGGGTAAATACCTTTTTCGGCCAGTCTGAATGCTTCATCTCGGACAAGTTTTCGCAGCTTGTCCATTTCTTTTTTGTGATACACTACATTAAAATTTAAGGTCTGAAAATTACTGCCTGTTGGTACATTTTCCAACAGAGTCAGCATTTCATCTATCTCCTGCCGAGGCACTTCTTTGTCAAGGAATCTGCGACATGCACGACGGTTGCGCATGAGTGCTTCTAACTGATGCGGTGTGGCGGCATCAGCAGGTGAGATAGAATTTTCAGGTTTGCGGCCCATAATAGACACAGCGCCCTGAGGACAAACAGCTAGACAGTGCTGGCAGCGATAACATCCATGCCATCCGGCAATGCCGTCTGCTTCCGGTTTCATCATAGGGTAACCGTTAGTATCCTGAATCAGACAAGCGGAAGAACAAACTTTGATACATCGCTGGCATTTGATACACTTGTCAGTATCAACCGTAAAATGAAAATATGTCATAAAAATCTCCTCCTGTTTAAAAGAAATCTGCATGTTCGAAAACGAACATGCAGATAATAAAATGTACGAAACCCTATAAAATCATTATAGAATTAATCTTCGATTTTAGCAATGGCTTTGGCCAGTTTCTTCTTCATACCAATGTTGCCCTGTCGCTGGATCATGATTCTCTGCGCCTGAGGTGAACCTGCACCATGCATAGATTCGGTTCTGTAGCCGACAGCAGCAGTACCAAGTGTCAGGTTTTCAATCAGACGAAGGATGCGCAGACGGTTTTCTGTGGAAACCTTGTCAACACCTTTGAGGTATTTTTCAATATAAGCACCGAGTTTTGGATCACGGAGATCTTTTTCGGAAGGCGCTGTAACCATCAGACCGCCGGCAATATCTTCTGCAAGACGGGCGATTTCATAAGGAAAACGAGTAACGTTCTGTTTACATACATTGGCCAGCAGAAGATCAATCAGATAGTTGCCGGCTTTTGTTGCTTTACCCTCGGCAGAACATGCGATACCGCAGCAGTAAAGTGTTTCGTTTAAGTGTGTCATTTCAATTAGTTTGTCTTTGATATGGGATGCTTTCTGAGCACCGTTGTAATCAGCGGCAACAGCGGCAGCACCAATCAGGACATCACCCACACCGACTTTACATCCGCCGTAGGACTGTCTGTGGTAACCAGCGAAACGCTCTACAAGAAGACCTGCGTATTCGTATTCGCCGTTTAAGAAGATACGGTCATTTGGAATAAAGACGTTATCGAAGATAACAAGAGCTTCTGTTCCACCGAATTCAGAGTTACCAACGTCAATCTGAGAATCTTCAAGCTTTCTTGTATCACAGGACTGACGGCCAACAATCAGGAAGATACCTTCTGCATCTGTTGGACAAGCAAAAGCAACGGCATAATCCTTGTCATCCGGTCCCATAGCGATTGTAGGCATAACGATCACTTCATGGGAATTGCTGAAACCTGTCTGATGTGCTTTAGCACCACGAACAACAATACCATCCGGTCTGCGTTCTACAACGTGGAGATATAAATCAGGATCAGTCTGTGCGTGAGGTGCCAGTGAACGGTCACCCTTAGGATCTGTCATTGCGCCGTCTACAGTTAAATCATTATCCTGTACGTATTCAACGAATTTCTTAAAATTATCATGGTAGTGTGTGCCATACTGCTCATCAATTTCATAAGTTGTGCTGAATGTTGCATTGAAAGCGTCCATACCGACACAGCGCTGGAAGCAGGCTGCTGTCTTCTGCCCGCAGAGTCTCTGCATTTTGACCTTTTTGATCAGATCATCTGTGCTCTGGTGCAGATGTGTGAAACGGTTAATCTTCTTACCTGTAAGGGAAGAAGTTGTTGTCATCAGATCTTCGTACTCAGGCATCTGAGCAAGATCATAGGTTGCTTTAACAGAATTTAAAGATGGTCTCAGGATTGGATTATCTACAAAATTTTCAACTTTCTCACCGAACATATAAATTTGCATGTTCAGTTTACGCATGCTTTCCAAATACTCTTCACCTGTCATTAATGCCATAAATTAGGTCCTCCTTTGAATAAATAAACATCAATCATATGTATATCTTTAATTAAAGCAAAAATCATGCCAGAATATTGGCGGAAAAAAGGGGTAAAAAGCGAGAAAAATATCGTGTTTCTTGCAGAAACGCAACAAATCATGCAGTGATGCAAAACGTACGATAAAAAAGTGCACTTTTTTTGAAAAAAAGCAGGAAAAAGGAGCAAATAGACTGGCATAAAAATTGCTTGAATAATAAGGTAAACGGATGAATCAGAAAGTAGAGGAGTGAATGTTAATGAGCATGACTGCGGCGTTAGATGAAATACAAAAGATATTGGAAGAAGATGTCCGGCCTGCCTTGTTGGCTCATGAGGGAGATGTGGAGCTGGTTTCCTATGAATCTCAGATTGTAAAAGTGAAGCTTCATGGCAAATGTTCCGGATGTCCGTCAGCTTACCTGACCACAGAAGAGTTAATTGCAGCTAAAATCAAAGAAAAAATGTCGGAAGTCAAAGATGTTGTTCTTGTTCAGGAAGTCAATCCTGAGCTGCTTGATTTTGCGCGGCGTATTTTAAATCATGAAATATAACAGATCATCTATGATGGAGGAATGACATGCAGATAGCAATCAAATATTGCGGTGGGTGCAATTGCACTTATCAGCGCGGGCAGGCAATCAAAAAATTAAAAAACCTGTTTCCGGAACATAATTATGTGGTGGGAGATGAAAACTGGGTCTATGATATCTGGCTGGTTGTCTGTGGATGTGAAAAAAATGTGTAGAAATACAGAAACTGGTTGCTTCGGTGAGAGTTTTTGTTGTTTGTTCGGAAGAGGATTTTCAGAATTTATTTAAGGTATTAAAACAGTTTAAAAAGCAGGATGATCAGATATGGAAGAAGAAAGTCTGCAAGAAGGGAGATACTGCCGCTTTTTCTAAGACTTTTTATTGGGAAGATGCGCATGCTTTCAGCCGATTAACCGGAGACAGCAATCGGCTGCATCTGAATTATGATTTTGCACAGATACATCGATTTGAACAGCCTGTCATGCATGGGATACTTGTTTCAAGTCTGATGTCTACGGTCATGGGAACACAGCTGCCAGGAGAAGGCACAGTGCTGATGGATGAGCAGGTAACTTACAAAAAACCGGTTTATTCAGGGGATACCATTATGGCATCGGTGGTTTTGACAGAGATTAAGGAATATATAGACTGCTACATTGGGACTTTGAAAGGAAAATGTGTCAATCAGAGTCACGAAACAGTGGCAGAAGGTGTCTATCATCAGTATATGGATAAAAAATTTTTTGAGTTAGGAGAATAAGGCGATGACAAATTTAGAGAAATATAATCAGGTATTTATGGAACATTTTGAAATCAGCGCAGAGGAGTTACCGGGGTTAAAGTACAGAAGCTATGTAAAATGGGATTCTATGGCACATATGGAATTGTGTTCAATTCTTGAAGAAACTTTTGATATTGCGCTGGAAACTATTGATATCCTTGCTTTTTCCACCTATGAGAAGGGCATGGAAATTATGAGAAAATACGGCGTAGCAATGTAGCCTATGGAAGAGAAGCAATTAGTTGAAAATATTGCGGCATTTTTGGAACAAAATCCATTTAAAACTGACCAGGAAAAGAAAGAAAAATGGTATGTGGATATGATGCCGCAGCTCCATCAGCATCATTTATCAAAATGCAGTGCTTATCGGAATATATGGACCCATTTTAATCATCCGACAAAGGGCCGGGAAATGGATATACAGGATGCAGGGCAGTTTAGGCCGCTTCCGGTCAGTCTTTTTAAACAGCATCTTTTGTCGAGTATTGCTGAAGATGAGATTTATAAAATACTTGCGTCTTCAGGAACAACGGGCAGTACGCCCTCCAGAGTGCCGTTGGATCAGCAGACAGCGGAATTTCAGCAGAGAGCACTGGCAAACATTATGACTAGTTTTTTGGGTAGCAGAAGAAGACCGATGCTGATTATAGATCATCCACAGATTTTAAATGAGAAAGCACAGTATTCAGCAAGGGCAGCAGGTATTCTTGGCTTTTCTATGTATGGTTCAGGCAGGTGTTTTGCACTGGATGACAATCTGAATATTGATATTAATCGGGTACAGGCTTTTTTGGAACGGCATCAGGGCAAACAGATACTTGTGTTTGGTTTTACCTATCTTATCTGGCAGACGCTTTATCTGCAGTTAAAGAAAAAAGAGATGAGCATCGATTTGTCAAATGCAATTCTGGTTCATGGCGGAGGCTGGAAAAAGCTAAAGGAGCAGGCTGTTTCTGAGGAAATGTTTCGACAGGGGCTCTATGAAACCTGTGGGCTGAAGCATATCAGCAATTATTATGGTATGGCAGAGCAGACCGGCGGTATTTATATTGAGTGTGAACAGCATCATTTTCATGCCAGCCTTTATTCAGAAATTATAATCCGGAATCTGCAGGATTTTTCAATTTGCCAGAGAGGAGAAGAAGGCGTTATTCAGATAATGACACCATTGGCGCTGTCTTATCCAGGGCATAATCTGTTGACAGAAGATAAGGGTGTTTTGCTGGGAATGGATGATTGTCCTTGCGGAAGAAAAGGCAAATATTTCAAACTGACGGGAAGAATGAAACAGGCTGAAATAAGGGGGTGCAGTGATGTTTATGCAGATGTGTCAGTTGTTGGGAAATCCTGATGATTTAGGGGTGGTAAAAGGGTTGCCATATGATCCCGAAATTGTGGATTTTCTGGATGCGGTTTCGGAAGATATTATGAAGCATCCTGAGAGTCGGCAGATTCCGGGATTGAATGCGTTTGCTTTCTGGTGCAGAAAAAAACATTTGCTTCAGTTAAAGGAAAAGCATCCGATATCGGATGACAGATGTGGAAGAGGAATGATTTTCCATATTTGTGCATCGAATATTCCGGGATTGTTTGCATGGTCCATGGCCATTGGTTTGTTGATGGGTAATTGTAATCTTGTACGGGTTTCTTTCGGTCAGGAAACAATGCGGGTTGCAGAAGCTTTTTGTGCCCCTTTTGCAAGAGTTCTTGAGAAAAAAGGTTATCGACATCTGGCAGATCGAATGGCAGTTGTGACGTATCCGAAAAAAAATGAAACATTGACCATCCGCTATTCGGAAATGGCAGATTTGCGTATCATCTGGGGTGGTGATGCGGCGATTGAAGCCATTACCGGATTGCAATGTGAACCAATGCCGGAGGATATTCTTTTTCCGGACAGGACTTCAGCTGCTTTGATAGACGCAGCGGTTGTCAATGCCATGGATGAAGACGAATTAAATTATCAGGCCCGGCTTTTTTATGATGATACTTATGCAATGGATCAAAATGCCTGCTCGAGTCCTCAGTTGATTGTCTGGCGGGGGAGTGAGGAGGCATGTAGAGGTGCATCTGAAAGATGGTGGCGTGCCGTCTTGCACCAACTGAAAGAATACAGTCTTTCAGAAAAACAGGTATATGATAAATACAGTCTGGCATGTGAACTGGCGATGCAAGACGAGTGCGAGATGGTGCAATGGGTAGATCAGAAATTGTGCCATATCTGGATGCGGTCATTACCGAAGGATTGGGCCGATTTGAAAGGAAACAGCGGTATTTTTATGGAATATCGTGTGGAAAATCAAGAAGCACTCAGAGAGATTGACTGCGAAAAGCTGCAGACGTTGCTTGTATTGGGAATTGAGCACGATTATCTGCAGCAGATGGTGTCTGCATACTCTATGAAAGGCATATCAAGAATTGCTGCTTTTGGACAGGCACTGGAAATGGATTTGATCTGGGATGGACAGGATCTGACGCAAAAGCTGACAGAGTCAGATTTTTTTAAATGGTCTGAAATATATGAGTCACATGTGATGCTGGTGGATGATCGGAATCAATCCATGACATATCGTGAAGCACGATTATTTGGTGAGGAATATTTCAACCAGGTGACAGCCAGATCACTGCTGATGATGGTTACGGAAAACACCATTGGTTCTGTGTTGACTTATATTCATGCTCTGCGGCACAATCTGGTACCGATGCTTTTGGACAAAAAGACAGAGAAAAGTCGGTTGGCTGTCATTGCGGAAAAATACAGGCCGGAGTATGTGGCTGTACCTGAAAATCTGGAGTGGCAGCCGGGAACAAAATACAGGGAAAAATGGCATACTCTTGGGTATATTTTTTATAATCGGGATAACGGAGAGAAAGAAGAAAAAGTTAAATTGCATCGCGATCTGGCATTGCTCCTTTCGACTTCAGGAAGCACAGGCAGTCCGAAGTTTGTCAAAATCAGTAAACTTAATTTACAATCTAATACACGGGCGATTGCTTCTTATTTGCATATTACGGAGAATGATCGGCCGATTACCACGCTGCCAATGAGTTACACGTATGGTTTGTCAATTATTAACAGTCATGTTTATATGGGAGCCACTCTTCTTTTGACGGAATACTCTGTGATGGAGCAGACATTCTGGAATTTCTTTTTGCATCAGCAGGCGACGACCTTCGGTGGTGTGCCGTATACATATCAGATGTTGAAATTTATTGGTTTTCAGAATATGGTGCTTCCTTCTTTGAAGACAATGACTCAGGCCGGCGGTAAGCTTTCGGTGGAACTTCAGAAAATTTTTTCAGCATATGCAAAAAAGAATCATCAGGCTTTTATTGTTATGTATGGTCAGACAGAAGCAACGGCCAGAATGTCTTATCTGCCATGGAAAGATGCAGAACAGAAAATGGGTAGTATCGGAATTGCGATTCCGGGTGGATATTTTGCCCTTGAAGATGGGGACGGCGGCATTATTCTGGAAAGTAATAAGACTGGTGAATTGATTTATTATGGTCGAAACGTGACCATGGGATATGCAGTGAATCGTGAATCACTGGCGGCAGGAGATGAAAATCATGGACGGCTTGTCACAGGGGATCTGGCTTATAGGGATGAAGAGGGATTTTATTATATTACCGGAAGAAAAAAGAGGTTTGTGAAGCTTTTGGGAAATCGGGTCAGTCTGGATGAAACCGAGGAAATGTTGAGTCAGGAATTTATGGATATGACGTTTGCCTGTACAGGGACGGATGAGCAGATGAAAGTTTTTTATGTGGGAAATAGGCAGGGTGATATGGCAATCAGTCGTTTCTTAAGTAAAAAATTACACCTGTTCAAGAAAAATTTTGTGATATGCAAAATAGATAGCATACCGAGAAATGCTTCAGGAAAAATTTTATATGAACAGCTTAAATCCTGTTAAAAACAAGAGCTGGTACTTCAGAATTTTTTGATCATGAAGTGTCAGCTCTTGGTTTATCTCAGGCCCAGATTTTGCGGCCGATTTTATCAGGAATGTTCATTTCGGATCGATATTTATTGACTGTACGGCGTGAAATATAAATGGCACAGGCCTCTAACATGGTACAGATTTTCTGATCGCTGAGTGGTTTGGCCTTATTTTCTTGATCAACGATGCGGCGAATCTGTTTTTTGATCTGGTCGGGCGTTTTCTCATCCGCCGTATCCCGTGTGGTGGCCGCAACGGTTGTCAGAAAATAATTCAGTGAAAACACACCCCATTCGCAATGAAGATATTTGCTTCGCAAAGTACGACTGATGGTAGATGGATGCATGTCCAGTTCTTTTGCTAAATCGGTAAGTTTCATTGGACGCTTATATCCGGGGCCGAAAATGAAGAAGTCACGTTGAATCTCAGCGATTTTTTGGACAACACGGATGATAGTATCCGAACGTTGCCTGAGACTGTCAGAAATCCATTCAGCCTGTTGGATTTTATGCTGTAGGTAAGTACGTGTTGATAAATCTTCCGTCGTATTTTTTAGGTGCTGATAATAATGATTAATGGAGAATTTAAAACGTTGATGCTCAGGTAAGGATATTTTTAAATTGAAATTATCGCGTTCAACGTAAATATCCGGGATAATGAAGGCAACATAATCTCTATTGCTGAAATAGCTTCCGGGTTTCGGGTTTAACATTTTGATGGTTTCTGCTGCTTCCTGAATTCGACTGATTGGTACATTTAGTTCAGCAGCGATTTTGTCCAGATGATTGCGTGAAAGTTCTTCCAAATGATAGAGAATGACTGCTTCAAGTACGTTGTCTTTGATATCCATATGTTCAAGTTGGATTAACAGGCATTCAGATAGATTGCGGGCGCCGATGCCGTTCGGTGCCAGTGACTGAATTACACGGAGCAAATCCAGGATATGTTCTGTGTCAACGGAGAAGAGATGGGCAGCAATGGCAGGATCTTCTGAAAAATAGCCGCGATGATCTAGGGAACAGGCAAGGTAGCGGAGTATAGAAGCCTCAGTTCTGCTGAAGGTTTCAGCACTTAATTGTGAAATAATATAATCACTTAATCTATCTTCTGATTCACGCTTATCTTCCCAGTCGTTAGATGTCCATTCGGTATCTGTATCTGAAGTGGTACGACCGGAACGATCGTGATATTCACAGTTGCACCAATAGGCATTTTTTTCAAATTCGATCGTCGGGTTCTCTAAAGATTTTTTTTCAAGAAAACCTTCAAGTTCTGTATGATTCATTTGCAGAAGATTCATATATTGAATCATATATTGTGTAGTTAATTGTTTTTGTGAAAGATCGATATTAATGTTCATTCTATCCCTCTGTTCCTTTTAGAAGCTAATTATAAGTACACTTTAATAAAGAGCAAGAAATATGCCATTTGTATTGAAGTGTGGAAATAGCGTATTAAAGGGAATTCGCTAAAAAATCATGCGGTTTTGCAACAGATAATGTTAAATATGCAACAAAGTATTGTTGAAAAAAGCAACAATCAACAAGAAGAAAGAAAAAAAGGAAGAGAAAATGCCGAAAAATGTTAATTTAAAACTGGCATGGAAATTGCTGTATATATAAGCATAAAGAGGCAAAATTAAAGGAGGAAAATAAAAATGTCAGAAATCGCTGTTAGACATACTCGTGAAGAGTGTTTTGCACACACAAATGATTGGAAAAAACCTTATGATGGTAACATCTTCGATATGTTCAAAAATGGTTCTTTTGAACTGATCGATCTTTCAAATCCATTTGGCAGAGGTAATCCGCTGTGGCCATCCAATGGAGACTTCCATATTGATAGAGTTCAGCATATGCCAATGCATTACAGATTGCTTCAGACATTCAATGATTTCCATATGCACAATTCAACACATGCAGATTCTCCATCACATGTTATCCCTGAAAGCCCATTTACACATGAGCTTCCGATTGAAAACTATTTTGGTGAAGCTGTTTGTCTTGATATTCCAAAGGGAAAATGGGAACTGATCACAGTAGAAGATATTGAAAATGCTGCCCAGAAGGTTCCGGGCGGAATTAAAGAAGGTGACTGGGTACTTTTAAATACAGGTACACACAGACGTTGGGGTGAAAATGATGATTACTTCGCATACAGCCCTGGTCTTTCTATCGAAGGTGCAAAATGGTTTGTAGAACATCATGTAAGAGGTGTTGGCTTCGATATGCAGGCCATTGACCATATTCTTTATACATATGCAGCTGATCACGGCCCTGGCCCATATGTTCCGCGTATTGTAGAAGAATACGAAGAACAGTTTGGTCATCCGGCAAAAGATGATTTCCCAGAATGGGAGCCATGTCATGATATCCTGATGTCCAATAATGTTATGGGTATCGAAAACCTTGGTGGCGACCTTGATAAGGTAACAAACCAGAGATTCTTATTCTGCGCATTCCCACTTCGCTGGTATATGGGTGATGGTACAATTGTTCGTGCGGTTGCATTCGTTCCATCAGACAGAATTGACAGAAGTGTACCGGATAAAGAATATCCATATGGTGTATACTAAAATTTAAATAATAGTTCCATAACCCCGGAGGTATGATTACTTCCGGGGTTTTCTGTATTCAAAAACCAGGTCTGTATTTTACCTGAATTTTACATTTTTTCACAGTTTTATTTTACTAAACTTTTTGTTTAAAAATACTTGACAACGTAAAAAATTAATCTATAATAGATTTGTTTAGCAATATCGAACTTAAAGTTAAGGAGGAATCAGCGTGGATATAGGTGCAAAGATTAAGCTGCTCAGGATAAAGAATCAGCTGACCCTTGAGGAGCTGGCGAACCGCAGTGAACTGACGAAGGGTTTTCTTTCTCAGGTTGAGAGGAATCTGACGTCTCCGTCTATTGCAACGCTGGAGGATATACTTGAGGCCCTCGGTACTTCACTGGGCGAATTTTTTTCCGATGACAGAGATGAACGTGTGGTGTTTACGGCCAATGATTATTTTATCAATGAGCAGGAGGCCTACGACATTTCCTATATTGTGCCGAATGCTCAGAAGAACTGCATGGAGCCGATTTTGATCAGGCTGCATCCGGGATGCGAATCGGAGACGTACGGCCCTTATGAGGCGGAGGAGTTCGGTTATGTCCTTCAGGGAAAGGTCGAGCTGCATTACGGAAAGGCGCAATATATGCTGAAAAAGGGGCAGACTTTCTATCTGAAGGGAGATAGAGAACATTATCTGAAGAACGCAGGTGAATCCGAGGCGAAGGTGATATGGGTTTCCAATCCACCTTCATTTTAATGTAATGAACGTGCATGAATTAGGAACCGGATTCTGCATCAGGACGGACGAATAAGTACTGAATTTAAATTGGTAAGGGAGAGGACCATGGAGAAGATTATTGAGCTTAAGAATCTGACGAAGAATTTTGATGACCAGCAGGTTTTGAAGGGCATCAATCTGGACATTCATCACAATGAGTTTTTGACACTGCTGGGGCCGAGCGGTTGCGGCAAGACAACAACACTGCGTATTATTGCCGGTTTTGAGGAAGCCAGCAGCGGTGAAGTGCTTTTTGACGGCATGGATATTTCCAAAATTCCTGCTTATAAACGTGAAATTAATACCGTTTTCCAGAAGTATGCATTATTTCCGCATATGAACGTGTTTGACAATGTGGCTTTTGGTCTGAATATCAAGAAGATGGATAAGGCTGTGATCAAGACCAAGGTAGAGCGGATGCTGTCCATGGTCGGCCTGGCGAATTATGGTTCCAAGGACGTTACTTTATTGTCCGGCGGTCAGCAGCAGCGTGTTGCTATTGCCAGAGCCCTGGTGAATGAACCGAAGGTACTGCTTCTGGATGAACCGTTAGGCGCTCTGGATGCCAGACTGCGTAAGGAGATGCAGACAGAGCTGAAGAAGATCCAGAAGGAAGTGGGTATCACTTTCGTGTTTGTTACCCATGACCAGGAGGAGGCGCTCTCCATGTCTGATACAGTAGTTGTTATGAATGAGGGAACCATTCAGCAGATTGGTACCCCGATTGACATTTACAATGAACCGGAGAACCGCTTTGTGGCAGGCTTCATCGGTGAGTCGAATATTATCGAAGGTGTCATGATCAAGGATTTCCTGGTGGCTTTTGACGATTTTGAGTTTATCTGTGTGGATAAGGGCTTCCCTGAGAATGAGCCTGTGGATGTGGTGATCCGTCCTGAGGATATTGATATTGTGCAGCCGGATAAAGCTAAATTGAAGGGTATCGTCAAATCTGTGACTTTCAAGGGTGTGCATTATGAGACGATTGTTACTACCAAATACCGCGATTACAGAATCGACACAACGGATTATTTTGCTGTCGGACTGGAAGTGGGACTGACATTTACGCCGGAAGACATTCATGTTATGTGGCAGATGGGGAGTTACTAGATGAAGCATTTTAGAAAATTAACAGGGCCGTATTTCGCCTGGTTGGTGCTGTTTGTTCTGATTCCACTGGTGTTGATCGCGATTTACGCATTTACCACAAGCGGCAATCCGGTGAAAACACTGAACTTTACATTGATGAATTTTGCGAAGATCAATGAACCAACTTATATCAAAGTATTTATCAAGTCCATTGAGATGGGGGTTCTGACAACCGGAGTCTGTCTGATTCTTGGCTATCCGATGGCTTACCTTATTGCAAAATGTCCGGAGGAGATGCAGGATATGCTGATCATGGCGGTAACCATTCCTACCTGGATCAATATGCTTCTGAGAACCTATGCGTGGATGAACCTGTTATCTGACAATGGTATTATCAACGGATTGCTCAGTGTGTTGGGCATTAATCCGGTGACAATGATGTATACGAATTTTTCCGTTGTTGTGGGCATGGTCTGCAATTTTATGCCGTTTATGATTATTCCGATTCATACCTCACTGAGAAAAATGGACAATTCTCTCATTGAGGCAGCCATGGATCTGGGCGCCAATCCGTTCCAGACATTTCAAAAGGTTGTTCTGAAACTGTCCATGCCCGGTGTGATCAACGGTATTGTGATGGTATTCCTGATGGCGATTTCTTCTTTCGTTATTCCGAAGCTCCTTGGCGGCGGGCAGTTTGTCCTGATCGGTAATCTGATCGAATCCCAGTTTGTATCTGTTGGAGACTGGAATTTCGGCAGTGCCATTTCCCTGATTCTGGCAGTTCTGATTCTTGTGGCGATGCGTCTCATGAAGAAGATGGATGTACAGGACAATTAGGAGGCAGACATGCGAAAGAAAAACAGTTTATTTTCAAAATTTTATATTGCGATTTGTTTTGCTTTTTTCTATCTGCCGATTCTGGTGACGATGGTATTTTCATTTAATTCATCGAAGTCATTGTCGAAATTCACAGGATTTTCCCTGCGCTGGTATAAAGCGCTTTTGGAAAACAGTGAGATTATGTCGGCGGTTTATGTTTCTGTGACCATTGCCATCCTGGCCACAATTGCTTCCACAGTGTTGGGAACAATGACAGCCATCGGCCTTTCAAAGTCACGGAAGATTATCAAAGATATGGTGCTCAGCATGAATGATATTCCGATTCTGAATCCGGATATCGTTACAGCCATCGGATGGATGCTGCTGTTCTCATCTCTGGGATTCCAGAAGGGATATATGACTATGCTTCTGGCACACATTGCCTTCTGTACGCCGTATGTCATTACCAGTGTGTATCCGAAGGTGAGAAGCCTGGACCCGAATCTGGCCAATGCGGCCATGGATCTTGGTGCCACACCGTATCAGGCACTGACGAAAGTTATTCTTCCGATGATCCGACCGGGCATATTTGCCGGTGCGCTGCTGGCTTTTACTATGTCTTTTGATGATTTCGTTATTTCCTATTTTGTATCAGGAAACGGCGTCAAGAACATTTCAATTGTCGTTTATAACATGACAAAACGTATCAATCCGACGATTAATGCGCTGTCAACCATTGTTATTGTGGTGATTGTTGTGATTCTGCTTCTGGCTAATCTGCTTCCGAGACTGGGCGGTGGTGATAACAAGAAGAATAATCAGAACATGAAGAAACTAGTGGCAGGTGTAGCTGTTTTTGCATTAGTACTCAGTCTTGTGACCTGTGTGGCCAACAAGAGCAATAACAAAGAGGCAAGAGTGCTGAAGGTTTATAATGCCGGCGAATATATCGATCCGGATCTTCTGACAGAGTTCCAGGATGAGTACAATTGCACGGTTATTTATGAAACATTTGAGTCCAATGAGATGATGTATACAAAGCTTCAGGCCGGAGATGCCTATGATATTCTGATTCCTTCGGATTATATGATCGAGCGTCTGATCAGGGAAGATTATCTGCAGCCGATCGATTGGGATCGTCTGACCAATGCAGAGGGATTGAATCCGGATGTTATGAACAAAGAATATGATCCGGGCAATGTTTACTCCGTTCCTTATTTCTGGGGTAATGTGGGTATTTTATATGACAAGACAGTGGTGGATCCGGCGGACCTCAGTGAAGGCTGGAATCTGCTGATGGATACGAAATATGCAGGTAATCTGTATATGTATGACTCTGAGCGAGATTCCTTTATGATTGCCCTGAAAGCCCTGGGATATTCCATGAATACCCACGATAAAAACGAGATTCAGGCGGCTTATGAATGGCTGATTCAGCAGAGAGATACCATGAAACCAGTCTATGCCGGCGATGATGTCATTGACAACATGATTTCCGGCAACAAAGCACTGGCGGTTGTTTATTCCGGTGATGGTGCCTATATTATGTCGGAAAATGAGGATCTGGGCTTTTTGATGCCGGAAGAGGGAACGAACCTCTGGTATGATGCCATGGTTATGACCAGAGATTGTGAGAATACAGAACTGGCTTACGAATTTATGGATTTTATGCTGAGAGATGACGTAGCTTACAGAAATACCCAATATGTCGGTTACAGTTCACCGGTTATGGCTGCTTATGAGCAGGCACAGGAAGAGGATTACGAAGGTATCGAGGCATATGTACCGCGTGTCGGCTACGAAAAAGATGAAATTTTCCGTTATCAGGATACGGATATTAAGAAATTATTTGCTGAGCTTTGGACGAAAGTCAAGGCACAATAAACTGAAAGGGCTGTTGTTTTATTCGGGGTAATGAATAGAGCAGCAGCCTTTTTCAAGTGGACTTGTCGGGCAGATTCTGTTATCATAAGAGTAGAAAATATCAGGGAAAGGGGCATAGGTCATGAAGCAGATGAAGCTATCGGTAGGAGTCTCCGATTTTGAAAAGATTCGAAGCGATGGTTATTACTATATCGATAAAAGTGGCTGGATCAAAGGATTGCTGAAATCCGGAGCGGAAGTAACTTTACTGACGCGACCGAGGCGCTTTGGTAAGACGCTGGGAATGAGTATGCTTGCTAATTTTTTTGATATAACAAAAGATAACAGGGCTTTATTTGAAGGTCTGGAAATAATGAAAGACACAGAGTTGTGTCAGCATTGGATGAATCAGTATCCGGTTCTTTTTTTATCTTTTAAAGATGTAGATGGCACATCTTTTGAAAATGCACTGGCACTTCTTCAATTTACACTGTCCCAATTTTGTGATGTGTATGCTTATCTGGAAGATGGTGAACAGGTGACGGAAGTGCAAAAAGCCATTTTTCATCGATTAAAGATGCAAACCGCTTCTCTGGTGGATATACAAAGTGCTTTGTTAGTCATTATGAGGATGATGTGGGCTTATTATGGGAAGAAAGTTATTTTGCTATTGGATGAATACGATGTGCCGATTGCCAAAGCCAGCAGTAAAGGTTATTATACGGAAATGATGGAAGTCCTGAAAACGATGCTCAGTATATCGTTAAAAGATAATTCGGTACTTGAATTAGCGGTTGTCACAGGTTGCCTGAAAATAGCAAAAGAAAGTATTTTTACAGGTACGAATAATTTTGTTTCTGATACGATTTCAATGTCAAGATTTAATGAATACTTTGGTTTTACGCAAAAAGAAGTAGATCAGATTTTGCTGGATGCGGGCGCTGCTTCGCATGCACAACAGGTGAAAGCGTGGTATGATGGGTATCATTTTGGGGAATACGATATTTATTGCCCATGGGATGTGATGAATTTTGTTCGTGATTTTCAATTTGACGCAACCGTAAAACCTGCAAGCTATTGGAAGAATACAAGTGATAATGCGATTATCAGGTCTTTTATTGATTTTGCGGGTAATAGTATCACTGCCAAAATGGAGACACTGTTGGCGGGGGGATATATTATTGAACGAATAGAAGAAAATCTGACCTATGATTATCTTCATGCATCGGAAGATAATCTATGGAGTATCCTGTATTTAACAGGTTATTTAACAAAAGTACGTGACCGGGATATAAAAATGCCGCTTCCGGATGGGATGACTGCATTGTTGATTCCAAATGCTGAAATCAGAGAGATTTTTGAGACAACTGTCAAAAAATGGTTTGAAGACAAAGCCAGAACATGGAATAAAAGACTGTTGTTTGATGCTGTCTGGTGTGGTGATAGCGAGACCCTGACACAGGAGATGAATAAGCTTTTGCGTCAGACCATCAGTTATCATGATTATAGAGAAGATTTTTATCATGCTTTTCTGGCAGGCATTTTTACAGGAGCTGGATATATGGTTCAATCCAATAAGGAACATGGAGAAGGCCGCAGTGATCTGGTTGTTATGGATACTGAAAATGGCAGGGTCGCAGTTTTTGAGGCGAAATATTCAAAAATGTTCCAGCAGCTGGAAAGTGATTGTAATAAAGCAATCAATCAGATAGAGAGCAGAATGTATGCCAGAGAATTTGAAGAAAATGGAGATGACGTTTTTTGTTATGGCATTGCTTTCTTCAAAAAGAGGTGTTGCGTCAAGATAAAAAGTTAAATTATTGGTATTATTTTGGTTGAATATGGGGGGTGGCAGTATGATTAATTATTCAGAAGATGCAAGCAGACAGTATCATATTCAGGTGGCCAAAGGGGAAGTGGGTCGGTATGTGATTCTGCCGGGAGATCCGAAGAGGTGTGTAAAGATTGCACAGTATTTGGAGCATCCGGTGTTGATTGCGGATAACAGGGAATTTACAACGTATACAGGCACTTTGGATGGCGTAAAAGTCAGCGTGACATCCACAGGTATTGGCGGTCCGTCAGCCTCTATTGCCATGGAAGAGTTGTATCGCTGCGGTGCAGATACCTTTGTCAGAATCGGAACCTGTGGCGGCATGCAGCCGGATGTGAAAAGCGGTGACATCGTTATTGCCACGGGAGCAGTCCGTATGGAGGGCACCAGCAAAGAATATGCGCCTATTGAATACCCGGCAGTGCCTGATTTTGGTGTGACAACAGCCCTTGTTTCGGCAGCGAAAGCCTTGAAGATGCCGTATCATACCGGGGTTGTTCAGTGCAAGGATGCCTTTTACGGACAGCATGCGCCGGAACTGATGCCGGTGAGCTATGAACTGCAGAATAAATGGGAAGCCTGGAAGCGGATGGGCTGTCTGGCATCGGAGATGGAATCGGCTGCATTGTTTATTGTAGGCGGCCATCTGGGGGTACGTGTGGGCTCCTGTTTCCTTGTCATGGCCAATCAGGAACGGGCGAAGCTGGGACTTGAGAATCCGGTGGTTCATGACACAGATGGGGCCATTCATGTGGCTGTGGAGGCTATCAGGAATCTGATTCAGGAAGATAGAGGATAGGCTTTATGAGGCTAATGGAGTGGGCGGAATTAGCAGATAAAGGCAGAGAATGTTGGAAAAGATTAAAATAATGTGGATAAAGGGGGCTGAAAAATGAGTGAACGGTGGACAAATACTGCGAATGACAAAGGAGAATTGTCAGAGATGTTGATTCAGTCATTGATAGAGACCGCTGTAGAACAGCTTCGATTTTCCTATACACCCTATTCACATTTTAAAGTGGGGGCAGCACTTCTGGCTTCAGACGGCACGATTTATACCGGATGCAATATAGAGAATGCGGCCTATACACCGACGAACTGTGCGGAGAGAACGGCTTTCTTCAAGGCTGTCAGCGAAGGTGTCCGTGATTTTCGTGCAATCTGTATTGTGGGCGGGGTGAACGGTGTACTGAGTGGTTATACGGCACCCTGCGGTGTCTGCCGGCAGGTGATGATGGAATTCTGTGATCCGGAGACATTTCAGATTATCCTGGCAGCGGCAGACGGCAAATATAAGATTTACCGTCTGAAAGAATTGCTGCCGGAGGGTTTTGGCCCTGATAATCTTGTTATTTCCGGCGGTTTTCGAAGTAAATAAAATGATCAATAGCATCGAGGATGTCTTTGAAGTCGTCTTTCGGTGCTATTTCTATGTAGCGGGTCAGTAATTCGGTTTCGGAATCTTTATAGCGTCCGTAGAATGTATCATAGAGATTGTGACCCCGCATGTGGATGCGGATATCTTCCATATGCTGACGCACATCCTCCGGTGATGTCAAATCATGACCGATGGCGGCCACCAGTTTTTCTCCACTGGAAAGCCGATGCAGATATTCGTGCCATTTTTCGTAAAATATATCATAAAAAGCTTCGGGGCTTGGAACAACGCCGAGTTTTGCCATAACATCCGGATTGAAAAAGTAATTTTCAAAGGAGTAATATTTCAGGATCAGGACATTTTTCTCTGTAACCCTTGGCAAATGGTCGATATCACTGATATTCCTTTCATCATAATAGCGGCAGAGCTGATGCTTCAGCATATCCGCGTCTTTGCCGTCACCATCACGGATCATCAGGAAGCTGTCTTTCAGATAAATCTGGTTGATGTATTTCAAATTGGCATAGGTCTTGATATTGGTGCAGCTGTTGGTAGTGATGATGGCCACACGGGAAGGCTTGCCTTCATCATCGTATATTTCGGAGTAATATTTTCGCAGCAGCAGCGGCAGTCGGCTTTTGTCCTGACGGCCTTCGACAATAAATACAAAATCGACATTCATCAGATCATTGGCGCTGTATCCCAGATCATTGAGAATGACGCTGATATCTGTATGTTCACGAACAGTGGAATAGCCATCACTGTTCAATACAACCTGTCGGATCTGACGGCTGTTGAAATTCGGCAGCAGATTTGGTGAATGGGTGGAAAAAATCACCTGATTTTTGCGGGCCAGACGGAAAAGAAGATCACCGGACAGTTTCTGGAGTTTTGGGTGGAGGAAAAGTTCCGGTTCCTCCACCATAATGATGCCTGGGGTCGGATTGTCGCCTTCTGCGTAGGTTTCAAGGAGCGAAAGCATATAAATGCTGCGCATGCCTTTGCCCATATGTTCAATAGGGCGCAGCGTTTTCTGCTTTTCATCTGCAATTTCAGCGGTAACGGAAAGCATCTGCTCGATATCACGGTTCATGGAGTAGATGATTTCATGCTGACCGCCGTTTTTTCTGTAGTTGGCATTAACTCTTCTGGAAAAATCATCCAGATTCAGCTGATACAGCTTGTAATCCAGCAATCTGGCCGCTTCAAAGGCATTTAATTCGGCAGGTGTTTTCTGGTTGATCAGACCGATACAGGAAAAGCAGTGGGTGCATGGTTTGGCGGAATCAAAAAGACAGCAGCCGGAACGCATTTGTTTTAAAAGGCTGTCTTCCTGCATGAGCAGCAAATCGTCCTGAAATTGCCGCAGATTGCGCTGCGGGTCCAGATAATAGACCGGCGGCAGCAGTCGGGGAATCCAGTTGTTATTCTTCTGATATCCGTCGCTGTAACGGATTTTCCCGTCGCGGTTAGCGATAAATGTAAAAGAAAGGGCCTGGGCCGCCTCATCATAGGATGGCAGTTTTCTTTTGAAATCCTGAAACCATTTGTCAAATCGGCGGTAAGTGCTGATTTGACCTGCAGCGTGGAGCATTTTCAAATCATTGTCGCTTAAGAGCAGGCAGACGGAGATTTCTATATTGGCGTAATCCTCCTGAAAATCATCCATTTCAACGGCACAGCTGCCGGTGACAACACGAATGGCATCGAGAATGGCCGTTTTGCCGGTGTTGTTCTTGCCTACGAGAATCAGGGCGTTTTCGATATCGGTGATCAGCAGGTCGCTGATGGACTTGTAATTGCGGATACGAAGTTCAGTGAGACGCAAGGCGGTCAGTCCTTTCTATTAAATATGTTTAATATGTAACTGTTCAGAGCCAAGCAAAATTTCAAAAAACAGGTATGAAATGCGTAGTATTTTGGAGGTTGGCTCTGAACAGTTACTTTAATAATATAAGAATATCATAGAAAAGGTTGGAGAAGTATATAAAAATGCCCTTTAGAGATATGTTTCTAAAGGACATTTTAACTAATGCTCCAGAAAGGACACGAATGTGGCTTTTTTGTCGATTTTTTTGCCAACAAGAGCGACACCCTTACCCATGGTAAAAGCAGCCAGCACAGTGCCGATGCCGAGGCCGGATATATGGCCGAGGAAGAAGAAAGTCATGCAGGCTGTGATGATCAGGCAGGTCACGTCGTAGCTGATTTTTATTTTAGAATAGGGTTTGCCTGTGATATCTTCCATTTCCCGTGGGAACAAATCGGTTGGTGTGATTGGCAGTTTGCAGCGGTTGGAAAGGGCAATGCCGAAACACAAAATCAGATAACTTAATATAAAGTAAGCAACTCGAAGGGGAATACTCAATGGAAGATGGTCAACCCAGAGTTCATTGATATCCATCATTTCACCGAAGCAAAACCCGACAACAAAGCTGAACAAATAAGCAGGGACGAATTTGCGGCGAAGTATCATGAGTACACAGACAAGAAGACCCTGAAAGATATACGTCCATGTGCCAAGAGAAAGCGTTGGTAATACTAGATTAAAAGCATAGGGAACGCTTGAAATAGCCGAAATACCGGAACCGGAATGGAGCATCAGCAGAACGCCGATACTGTTGATGATGACGGCCAGTACAAGAACCAGTTCACCTCGCAGTACGGGTCTATGATCATTAGTTGTCATAAAAAATCACTCTTTTCTGAAATACTTTAAAATAAAAAGTGCCATAAGCACCAGAGCAATTATAAACCTATTTTACTGCGTTATCAAGATGAAATTTAATCGATTGTTTTTAACGAATGCTGTAAGAAAAGTTAGGTTGTAGTTACTCTCAAAATGTGGTACAACAGTAGTATAGGATAAATAATAGAACTGGATTCCGGACAGCTGGGGGAAGCTGGCTTTGGAAGGAAAGGAAAAAGGGGATATGAAGAAAGTTTTAGTTGTGGGGAGCTTGAATATGGATATGGTTCTTTCCGTAGATCATCATCCGGTGCCGGGAGAGACGATCATTGGCGATGGCATTACTTATCATCCGGGTGGCAAAGGGGCCAATCAGGCCTATGCAGTTGGCAAGTTGGGCGGCGATGTGCGAATCATTGGCTGTGTCGGATGGGATAATAATGGCATGATTTTGACGGAGAATTTAGCCCAGGCAGGTGTGGACACAACGGCAATCAATCGTATGCCGGAGGCACCGACGGGTATGGCGATCATAGATGTGGACAAGAAGGGCGACAACAGTATTATTGTTATTTCCGGAGCCAATGCATGCCTGACACCGGATCTGCTTCGCAAACAAAAGGCGTCTGTGGAATGGAGCGATTTTATTATGACACAGTTGGAGACGCCAATCGACACGGTACTTGAACTGGCCAGAATGGCCAAAAAGGCAGATAAATGCATGATTCTCGATCCATCACCGGCCAGAGCGGATCTGCCGGATGAGTTATTTCCTTTAATTGATATTATGAAACCGAATGAGAAAGAATTGAGTATACTGACAGGTATGCCGACAGAAACAGATGAAGAGATCAAGGCGGCAGCAGATGCACTGCTTGAAAAAGGTGTTTCTAAGGTTGTGGTTACCCTTGGAGCAAGAGGTGCCATGCTGGCCGATGGCAATGAGAAGCTTTTCTTTGAGGCAAAGCCGGTTGTACCTGTGGATACAACGGCGGCCGGAGCTGCATTTACTGCTGCAATGGTCAATGGACTGGCACAGGAAATGGGAATGATACAGGCCATTCGCATGGCCAACGGTGTGGCATCGATTGTTGTTACACGCCATGGGGCACAGGCTTCGATTCCTGACAGGGATGAAATCGATGACCTGATATGGAACTATTAATTCTCAGTAAGTGCAGTTAATTTTTCCGGATGGATGAGTTCGATGGTGCCGCGGGATAGTCGGATCCAACCTTCATTTTGAAAGTAGCGAAGCATACGGGTGACTACTTCTCTGGCCGTTCCCATGTGATTGGCAATTTTTTCATGGGTGATTTTCAGGTGGTTGGTTTTTTCAATGTCGCTTTCTTGAATTAGGAATTCAGCCAGCCGCTTATCAAAGCTTTTCCATATGATCTGTTCCATCAGCCACATGACATCAGAAAAACGGCTGCTGAGAATTTCATTTGTATAATTGGCCAGAGCAGCGGACGCTTCCATGACGGATTTATAGACATTAGGCGGGATCAGCCAGAAATCTGTATCTTTTTCGGCTTCGATGATGGTGTCGAACTGGATATTCGGCATCATGCAGGAGGCGGAGAACAGACACAGATCTCTTTCAAACAGGCGGAAAAGTGTGATTTCCCTGCCTTCCTCAGATATCATATAGGCGCGCAGCTGGCCGGAATGAATGAGCAGAACGCCAACACAGTCAAGGGAACCATTGTGAATGATGGTTCCTTTTTTTTCATGTTCATAACGGACAGCGTGTTCAAGCTGTTCCTGCTGTCCGGCAGTTAATTTATTCCAAACGGGAAAAAACTCCTGAAAATCTTTTTCTTTTGAAATCAAAATATATCCTCCTAGTTTTTGAGGAGCTGACAAATTGTCAGCTTCATCAAGAGATAGATGACTTTCCTGAATACATAGCAAAAGTTGTTTTCAGTATAAAGAAATTTATGATGGAAGTCAATGAACTTTGGTGACAAAGTCACGGAAGGATTTCCGATAAAAGGGTATACTACAGACATAAGAAACAGATAAGACATGAACGATAAGAAAAGGAGATTTGATAGAGGATGAGAGAATTTAATAAAAGAACTTTGGATGAATATGTTGCGGAAGGCAAAACAGTTTTAGTGGAATTTAGTGCACCATGGTGCGTGTACTGCAGAAGGCTGGCACCGGCTATGGAGAAGATTGCAGAGGAATATAAAGATATCCTGACAGTTGGCTCAGTGAATATTGATAATGAGCAGGAATTGGCAAGACAGGAACGGATTAAAGTTGTGCCGACGCTGGTGCTTTACAAAAACGGACAAGCTGTGGATTCTATTGTGGGGCCGGGGTCGAAGGCGGCAGTCGAGGACTTTATACGAAAGAACAGCTGAGGTCGGAATATGAGCAAAATATTATGATATGACAGAAATTCGGAAAATGTATTTAGAAATCATCGGATAGTGCGGTATAGAATGGAGGAACGGAATGAGACATTTATATGATGTGATTATTATCGGCGGCGGTCCGGGCGGTTATACGGCAGCACTGTATGCCGCCAGAGCTGGTCTGGATACACTGGTACTTGAGAAGCTATCAGCGGGCGGACAGATGGCCCTGACAACACAGATTGATAATTATCCCGGTTTTGAGGCGGGCATTGATGGTTTCACGCTGGGAGAAAAAATGCAGCAGGGGGCAGAGCGCTTTGGGGCAAAAACAGAAATCGTTGAAGTGGATGGCGTTCATTTGCAGGGGCCTGTAAAGACGGTGCATACCAATGAAGGAATTTTTGAGGCAAAAACAGTGATTCTGGCTATGGGAGCTCATCCGAGAAAACTGGGTATTCCGGACGAAGTGCGATTGGTCGGTCATGGCCTGCATTATTGTGCTGCCTGTGACGGCATGTTTTATAAAGATAAAACAGTGGTTGTTGTGGGCGGCGGCAACAGCGCGGCTGCGGATGCACTGCTTTTGTCCAGAATCTGTAAAAAAGTTATTCTTGTTCATCGGAGAGATGAGCTGCGGGCAACCAAAATTTATCATCAGCCCTTGATGCAGGCAGAAAATGTTGAATTTCAGTGGAATCAGATGGTTGAGAGTGTTATTGAAAGTATAGTGGCGGATGATGGTCATGATGGTCGGCAGGGACGGCGTTTCAGTGGAGGAAGAAATCATGTGCAGATAACAGGTGTGCGTTTAAAGAATGCGGCAACCGGTGAGAAACAGGAAATTGTTTGTGATGGTATTTTTGTCAGTGTGGGCAGGGAGCCTGAGACACGAATGATTGAAAATCAGGTTGTGTTGGATGAGAATGGTTACATTATTGCAGACGAGTCTACAAAAACCAATCTTCCGGGAGTGTTTGCAGTGGGCGATATCCGGACGAAGGCGTTGCGTCAGATTGTGACAGCCACTGCGGATGGCGCCAATGCGGCGTATGCTGTGGAGGAATATCTGGCGAATAAATAGGAACCCCAGGAAAATAAAGACTTTAAACTGCTATACTGGATAAAAGGTGTAGCAGTTTTTTTATGATTTTGTGTAGATTTTTCCAGATTCTAAGCGTATAATAAACATGCTTTGCGTGTAAAAACGGATGTAGATAGAGAGAGGAAAGAATTTAATGGAAAAATTAAAACCAATGTTGTGGTCCGTGATGAAGGGCTACACAAAAGAACAGCTGGTCAAAGATATTGTGGCCGGCATTATTGTGGCAATCATTGCACTGCCGTTGTCGATTGCCCTGGCCTTGGCTTCAGGGGTGACGCCTGAGCGCGGTATTTATACGGCAATTACAGCCGGATTTGTTATTTCATTTCTTGGCGGAAGCCGTGTGCAGATTGCAGGACCGACAGCCGCATTTGCGACAATTGTTGCCGGTATAGCCGCGGAGAATGGTATAGAAGGACTGGCACTGGCAACGGTGATGGCCGGTATTATTCTGATCATTATGGGTGTCTGTCGAATGGGAAGCCTGATCAAATATATTCCATATACGATCACGACAGGTTTTACAGCCGGTATTGCCGTTACGATTTTTATTGGGCAGATCAAAGATTTTCTTGGTCTGACAGTTGTTTCGGAAGAACCGCTGATTGAGACAATGGACAAATTAGTGGGGGATATTCGTTTTATCAGCACCATTAATGTACAGGCAGTCATCGTTGGTGCGGTATGTCTGGCGATTCTGATTGTCTGGCCGATGATCAATGAGACGATTCCGCCGTCACTTCTGGCAGTTATCGCCGGTATTGCCATGGTGAAAGGTTTACATATGCCGGTGAATACAATCGGTGATTTATATACAATTTCGAATGCGCTGCCAGCACTGACGGTACCGGTGTTTAATTTTGATATGGTACAGAAACTGCTTCCGGATGCATTTACCATTGCCATCCTGGCTGCAATCGAATCCTTATTGTCATGTGTCGTTGCAGATGGTATGATTAATTCAAAGCATCGTTCCAATACAGAACTGGTAGCCCAGGGCGCGGGCAATATCGTTTCTGCATTATTTGGCGGTATCCCTGCCACAGGTGCCATTGCCCGTACAGCAGCCAATATCAAGAATGGCGGACGTACACCGATTGCAGGTATGGTTCATGCAGTTGTACTTCTGTTGATTCTTGTTGTGCTGATGCCTTATGCGGCACTGATTCCGATGCCGACGATTGCAGCGATTTTGTTTATGGTAGCCTATAATATGAGCGGTTGGCGTAAATTTGTATATTTGCTGAAAACAGCACCAAAGAGTGATATAATAGTGCTTGTATTGACTTTTGGTCTGACAGTTGTATTTGATCTTGTTGTTGCCATTGAGGTTAATGTGGTACTTGCTGCAATGCTGTTTATGAAGCGCATGAGTGAGGAGACGGCTGTTGAAGGCTGGAAATATGTTGAAAGTGATGACGATGATCCTGACAGTATTAACTTGAGGGATGTAGCCAAAAATATTCGTGTTTATGAGTTAAGTGGTCCGTTATTCTTCGGTGCTGCCGATAAGATTGCTGAGATTCATGCGAAAGATTTCAATAATTGTCTGATTTTGCGTATGCGAAGCGTGAATGCTATTGATGCAACAGCGATGCATGCACTGGAACTGCTTTGGGAGAAATGTCAGAAGAAGAATGTGACGCTGATCTTTTCTCATGTGAATGAACAGCCGATGTCAGCGATGAAGAAGTCGGGACTTTATGATAAGGTCGGTGCTGAAAACTTCTGTGAGCATATTGATGACGCACTGGAAAGAGGCGCTGAGCTGGGAGAATCCCGACAGTAAAAGCCGATATTTGTCTATGCTTGTCATTATTGGGTGCAGCCGGAAAACTTGTGGCTGAATAATGACCGGAAATTTATTAAGAAAAGGATGGGGCAGAAATGGGAAAATTAATAATACCTGAAAATTACCGTTCTTGCCTGAGTAGTTATGAGACTCAGGAAGCAATCGGTATGATTAAAATCCTGATGCAGAAGAAATTATGTATGGCGTTAAAGCTGAAACGTGTGACAGCACCGTTATTTGTTGATCCGGCTTCCGGTTTGAACGATGATCTGAACGGCGTGGAGCGACCGGTATCTTTTGATATTCCGGATGCACATATGGAAGCCCAGGTTGTACATTCTCTTGCAAAATGGAAGCGTATGGCACTTTATAATTATGATTTTCCTGTAGGCAAAGGTCTGCTGTGCGATATGAATGCTATTCGTCGTGACGAAGAACTGGACAATCTGCATTCCGCTTATGTGGATCAGTGGGACTGGGAAAAAGTTATCACAGAAGAGGATAGAAACTTCGATTATCTGAAGACCACTGTGAAACGTATTGTGGAATCCATCTGCAATACCCTGGATGAAGTGAAATATCAGTATGAACATCTGCATACAGAGCTTTGCAGAGAAGTTTCCTTTATCACATCTCAGGAACTGGAAGATATGTATCCGGATCTGACACCGAAGGAAAGAGAGAATGCCTATGCCAGAGAGAAGAAGACGATCTTTATTATGCAGATTGGTGATCTTCTGAAATCCGGCGAACGCCATGACGGACGTGCACCGGACTATGATGACTGGCAGTTAAATGGTGACCTGCTGTTCTGGCATGAACCATTACAATGTGCACTGGAAGTATCTTCCATGGGTATCCGTGTTGATGCGAAGTCCCTTGATGAACAGCTGACCAAGGCCGGCTGTGATGAGAGACGTAAGCTGCCGTTCCATCAGCTGCTGTTGTCCAACAGACTGCCGCTGACAATCGGCGGCGGTATCGGCCAGTCCAGAATCTGTATGCTGTTGCTTCAGAAAGCCCATGTGGGTGAAGTTCAGGCATCTGTCTGGGACAAAGAGACACTGCAGCAGTGTGAATCTGCCGGTATCGAAATTCTTTAATTAATTCCATATTTCGCGATTTTGTCATATAAAAGGCTGCGGGAGATGCCAAGCTCCTTCGCGGCCTTTGTTTTGTTTCCGGCGCATTTTTTCAGTGCATTCTGAATTTCCTGTTTTTCATATTCTTCTTTTTTAGAAAAAAGACTATTAGATTCAGAAGGCATCACAGATGAAGCGGAAGAAGCCGTTGATGCAGATGCAGTTAAAGTTGAATCGGTGCTCAAAGCATTTTCATGTATCTGCTGTATATGAAATTTTTTCTTAAGAAAGTCAAAATCCTGTTTTGTCAAGGTAGTGCTGTCAGACATAATGCAGGCGCGTTCAATAGCATGTCCGAGTTCCCGGACATTTCCGGGCCAGGAATAGGTACTTAGGTACTGCAGAGCACTTTTGGACACGTTTTTGATCTGTAGATGATACTTTTCATTAATGCGGTGAATCAGTGACTGGCATAAAAGAGGAATGTCTTCCATACGGTCTCTCAACGGCGGGATTTCAAGTTCAATCACATTGATTCTGTACAGCAAATCTTCTCTGAATTTCTTTTCCTTGACCATCTGGTATAAATCTTGATTACTGCAGCAAATAACATGAATATCCAGAGGGATTGGCTGGACAGAACCAATTCGTTCGACTTCATATTCCTGAAGAACACGAAGCAGCTTGGACTGTGCTTCAAGGGGTAATTCTTCAATCTCATCAAGGAGGATGGTACCATGGTTGGCCTGTTCAAATTTGCCGGCCTTACCGCCTTTTATTGCACCGGAAAACGTACCTGTTTCATAGCCGAATAATTCAGATTCCACAAGGGTACTTGGAATGGCAGCACAGTTGATCTTGATAAAAGGGCCGTTTTTTCTGTCACTGGCATTGTGGATGGCGGTTGCAAATACTTCTTTACCAGTGCCGCTTTCACCGGTTAAAAGAATAGGTGTCGGTGTATTACAGATTCGGGATAAAATTTTCTTTAATTCTATAATTTTATCAGAGATACCGATAATTGACTCAAAAATTTCAGGTGCCTGATTAAAACCGTGAAGCTGTCTGTTTAGGAGAATATTGGATTCTTCCAGACGCTCAATGCGTTCCTGGAGGTTTTCAATTTGAAGAGCTGTATTGAGCGAACTGGCAGTTGCCACACCAAGGATTTCACCATATTCATTTTTGATGGGCAGGCAGTTGTAGAGAACTTTACGGTCATCAACGGTTTCAAATAATTGGTCATATTTGGCTTCACCTGTCTGAAGGGCTTCATAGAGTTTTGTATTTGGAATGAGTTCTTCTATTTTCATGCCGATAATGTCCTGCTTCTTCATGCCGAAAAAATCAGCGTAAATTTGGTTAATATAGACAATACGGCCATCGGTATCAAGTAAAATTTGAAAATAGAGGGCATCAAATACGTCGTGAAGTAATTTTTCTGTATTTTCATAAAGGTTATTCCATTCTACATAATTCATATCAATGCGCCTTTCATAACAAAAAATGTTCGATAATCTGTACAAATATGTCTATATCATACAACAATTTCTGCATCCTTGTAAAGAAAAAAGGGAAATTTTGTCGAAAAATGCTGATTTTGGGGCTGTTTTGGAATTGGCATGGATTATGCTTTATATATAGGCAGATGATAACTTTCGGCCGATGGTTTCAACTGACAGCATTAATAAAATGAGGTATATAAAAGGGAGTTGTTTATTATGAGAATAGCAATTATGGGTGCGGGTTCTTTAGGAACGATTTTAGGCGCTTATGTGTCAAAAGCAGGATATGATGTTGTACTGATTGATCCTTATCAGGAACATGTCGATGCATTGAACAAAGACGGTGCACATGTCATCGGTACTGTTGATTTTGTACAGCCAGTCAAAGCGATTACACCGGATCAGATGGACGGTGTTTATGATGTTGTGATCTATATGGCAAAACAGACTTACAACGATACAGCTATTCCTCAGATCCAGGCTCATATCAATGACAACAGTACAGTATGTGTATGTCAGAATGGTATTCCTGAATATGCAGTCAGCGCAGTGATCGGCACAGAAAGAGTTGTTGGCGCACCTGTAGGCTGGGGCGCAACATTCCAGGGACCTGGTTGTTCAGCACTGACAACAACAGAGGGAAGACTGAACTTTACACTGGGTTCATTAGATGGTCCAATCAATGATCACGTAAAGAGAGTTAAACCGATTCTTGAATCTATGGGTGAAGTTATTGTTTCAGAAAACCTTCTGGGTCTGAGATGGACAAAGCTTCTGATGAATTCTACATTCAGCGGTTTATCAACAGCGCTTGGAACAACATTCGGCGGGGTAATGGATGATGATGTTGCAATGCAGCTGATTTTAAAAGATGGTAAAGAATGTCTGGATGCGGCAGCCAATGCAGGTATTACACTTGAGCCGTATGAAGAATATGATTTCTACCAGGCTTTCAAACGCGGCAATGAAGCAACAAATGATGCTTCAATCGCACTGATCCGTGAGATCTGGCAGCCACATTACAAGTTGACAGCCAGCATGGCTCAGGATTTGATGAAGGGCAGAAAATGTGAGATTTATGATATTAATGGTGTTGTATGTGATACAGGCAGAAAGTACGGTATTCCGACGCCGGTCAATGATCGAATCGTAGAAGTTGTTGCCGGTATCCAGGATGGCAAGTATCAGTATTCACCTGAAAATATCAAATATTTTAAAGATCTGTTATAATTAAAAAAAATAAGGGGGTTAAGGTATGTCAATTGTTCCTTTTGTATTCTGGGGTGCGTCTATTTTATCAGGTTTTGTTATTTATGTGAGTGTTGCAACGGTTATTGAGAAATCAGGTTTAAAGAGACTCGGAGCCACCGGTAACCTTTTTACCTGTGATCCTAAAGAAGATGATAAGTAAGAGAAGGGGGATATGGAATGAATATTTATTTAATCGTATTTATTGTTTACTTTGGTATTATCATTGCAACATCTATTATGGGCTCAAAGAAAGTTGAATCTATGGAAGATTTCGCAGTCGGCGGCAATAAGATGGGGCTGCTTCTTGGTGTTGGTACATCTATGGCCACATGGCTTTCTGTTGCATCTGTTATGGGTGTACCCGGTAATATTTATTCAAGAGGTGTGTGTGCCATTACCGGATGGATTGCCGGTTGGTTCTTTGCAACAGCAGTTATGCCGATGGTTGCGTACAAGATCAGGAGACCGGCTGTACCTTGCCGTACATTCCCGGAACTGATTAATCTTCGATATGACCCGCATAATGAAAAGAGTCCGATTCGAATTTTCGTAGCGGCTGTTGAATTAGTTGGTTATTTCGTATTCTCATTTATCCAGATTCAGGGTTTTGGTATCGTTCTTTCAAGTATCACAGGTATTTCCTACAATATCTGCTGTGTGGCATTCATGATTATCCTGATTTTCACATGTATGGGTGGTTTTGAATCTGTTGCCAGAACAGATACGGCCAATGCAATCCTGATTCTGATCGGTGTTATTGCCGGTGCAGTAACTGTTATGCATCTGACAGGCGGTATTGGCAATATTGTTGAAAACTTTGTGACAACAACAGCACCTGCTATCGAAGGACAGCCTGCTCTGCAAGCCGGTGTTCTCGGTTCTTCATGGGGCGTTTTCGGTGTCAGTGCCATTATTTCAACATTCCTTTCAAATGCATTTGGTTCCATCGTTGCACCACACTGGGTTGCACGTTTCATGGCTCCGAAGAATGCAAAAACAGCAGCGCTCCAGATGTTCTGCGTACTGTTGCTGTTAATTCCTGTATTTGGCTGTCTGATCATTATCGGTATGGGCGGCAAGATGATTCTTCCGACGTTACCGGTAGGTGTTACAACAGACTACATGTTCCCTCAGCTGATTATGAATTACCTTAATCCTGTTCTGGGTGCATTAGCATTAACAGCCATCTGTGCAGCAGCTGTTTCCACAGCAAACTCTATGCTGTTACACTGTTCCACATCATTAGTATATGATATCAAGCGTGTGCTTCAGGATAAGAAGGCTTCAGCAGAAAATGATGATAAGACAACAAAAGAACTCAGAATGTGGGTACTTCTTTTAGGTGTATTGGCTGTGCTTGGTGCGATTGCACAGTTCTCACTTCTGGCACAGGGCTTTACATATGTATATGGTGCATTCGGTTCCATGTTCTTTGCACCAATCCTGTTTGGTCTGTTTGTTAAGAGAATGAATCAGCCTGCAGCATGGACATCCATGATTGTCGGTCTGATTGCTTACTTATACTGTACAATTTGCGGTGCGCCTTTAGGCTTGCCAACATTTATTGTATCTGCAGGTTTATCTGTTATCTCAGCAATTATTGTAATGAATGTGACAAAGAAACCACCTGTGGAAACATATGAAGCATTTTTCTTTGATGAAGTCAGCGAAGAAACATTAAGAACAATTCATAAAATCCGTAAAGATATCTAATCATTGTTTGCTTAAAGCATGTTCGGGTGAAAGAGGAGGATGAAGCATATGATATTGGATGCAAAAGAACAATGGTATACTTTGGAAAATCTGGAAAAGGTTGAACATCTGCAGCTCCTCCCTATTGATGCAGATGCAATTGAAAACGGAAAAAGATGTCTGGAAATTCCTGAAGGTGTAAAAAGCATCAGTGAAGATGCAGCTGCAGTTTATAATATCGGTTCAATTGTATCGAATATCAGCTATATCCTCGATCATCGGGAACTGCAGAGAATTGAGTGGGAGAAGAAACTTCGTCAGCGCCGCTTAATCAAGATGACATTTCCGAAGGAAGCCGGGGCAACCGCATCGGAACGGTCAGTGTATCTGGTGGGAAAGGAGCTGCGTGTACGTCTTGTGAAAATGCATCTTCCGGCCAGTCTGGAATCTGTATCTGCGGCTGCATTTCCGAGGTTTCTTGAAGCCATTGAGGTCGATGAAGGGAATGCACAGTATGCATCGGTGGACGGTGTTCTCTTTTCGAAGGATTTGAAAAAATTAATTCGATATCCGGGATATGCAGGAGATCAGTACAGTATTCCGGAGGGAACTGAATGCATTGCACAGGAGGCTTTTTCAGGCTGTTATCTGAAAAAACTAACATTGCCGGCATCGATAAAGACAATTGAGAGAAATGCTTTTCGCGGTATGAGCGGGCTTGAAGAAATGGATTGCCAATCGGAAGATATTGTACTTGGCACAGGCCTGTTCAGCGAAAGCAAATTAGACCAGATTGACTGGTGGCCGTGGGATAGCATTACAAAAGCTGCGTTTATGAACAGTAGTATCGAACATATTAGGATTCCGGAAGGGGTCGAAGCGATTGAAGATTATGCTTTTGCAGGCTGCCGGTATGTCAGAGAAATTACAGTTTCCGAAGGTGTGAAAAGCATCGAAAGGAACAGCTTCAGGCTGGGTATGGGATTTGACGGCAACGTTTTTCTGCCGCTGCATTTGTATCCGATGATTTATCGTTTTCCGCCGTTGACAACAATTAACGGGATGCCGAAACGGAAAATATCGGAGAGATATTTATCCGGTGAAAACTGCCGTGAAGACAGAGAAGTGATGATTGAACAGCAGTTGGAACTGGAGACGGCACTGGGCAAATTGAATTTCATGAATATTGCAGCCAGAAGATATATCCAGGCAGAATTGCAGTGCCTGAATAGCATGATTTAATATACAGATGCATGTGGGAGTATGATGAAAATGCGTGAAGTAAAAGATATAACAGCAATGTCAGTGGATGAGCGTATTGCTTATGCAAAGGCGAACAGTCCATTGACGGAAGAAGAACTTCAGATGATCAAAGAAGGTTCAGCATTGACAACAGATCGTGCAGATCAGATGGTTGAGAATGTTATCGGTGTTTATTCTCTGCCATACAGTATTGCACCGGGCTTTGTCATTAATGGCAAAGAGATGATAGTGCCGATGGTAGGTGAAGAACCTTATGTTACCAAATCAACAACAAGCGGCGCCCGTCTGGCAGCTGCCAACGGCGGATTTACAGCCAGCACAACAGGGTCTTTCATGATCGGCCAGATTCAGATGCTGAATATTGAAAATCCGGAGACAGCAAGGCTGAAAATCCTGGAAGATAAACAGCGTTTAATTGAAGCAGCCAATAAGGTAGATCCGGTGCTGGTATCATTTGGCGGCGGATGCACAGATGTTGAAGTCAGAACAATTGAAACAATGATCGGTCCAATGGTGATCATTCATTTGATCATCAATGTATGTGATGCCATGGGAGCCCAGGCCATCAATGCCATGGTTGAAGCTGCAGCACCAATTGCAGAAGAAATTACAGGCGGTAAAGCCAATCTGAAGGTTTTGTCTAATTATGCTATTTACAGATTGGCCAGAGCACGTGTATGCATCAAAAAAGAGGATCTTGGCGGAGAAGAAAATGTAGATAAATTTGTTTCTGCCTATGCTTTTGCAGCTGCAGATCCATTCCGTGCGGCAACAAATAATAAAGGTGTTATGAATGGCATGATTCCGGTTGTTGTTGCGACAGGCAATGACACAAGAGCTGCAGAAAGCGGCGTCCATTCTTATGCAGCCAGAAATGGCCGTTACAGCACCATCACCATCTGGGAAAAGAATAATAACGGAGACCTTGAGGGGATGATTGAAGTACCAATGGCAGTGGGAACTGTCGGCGGCACAACCAAATTTCATCCAGCGGCACAGGTTTCATTGAAGATGATGGGCATTACAAAGGCAGATGATCTCGAGAAGGTTATCGTCAGTGTCGGCCTGGCAGCAAATCTTGGTGTTTTATATTCATTAGTAACAGTTGGTTTACATGGCGACTTTGAAAGTGCCAGAAAATAGAAAAGTATATATTTGACGTTAAGGCTCGTGAGTGAGTCATAAATCATAAGAGATAACAGACAGGAGAGATTAACAATGGCAAAGAAAACAATTATCACAGCAGCAGTAACAGGCGCATGGCCTAAGAAAGAAAATAATCCTAACGTACCGATGACACCATCAGAAATCGCTGATGACGTATATGCTTGCTGGAAAGCAGGTGCAGCCATCGCGCATCTTCATATGAGAGATGACAACGGCAACGGTACAATGGACAAGAATAAATTTATCGAAACAGTGAACCTGATCCATGAAAGATATCCGGACTGCGATATCATCCTGAACCTGACAACATCTGGTGATATCTATGCAACAGATGATACACGTCTTGAACATGTTCAGATTCTGAAACCTGAGATGGCTTCTTATGACTGTGGTTCCATGAACTGGTTAAATGCCAGCCTCTTCATCAACAGCCCTGCATTCCTTGAGAGATGCGGTAAACTGTTCCAGGAATTGAATGTTAAACCTGAAATCGAAGCTTTCGATCCTGGTATGATCGCAAATGCAGCTTACTATCTGAAGAAAGGTGTTTTGAAAGCACCATTACACTTCCAGTTCTGCATGGGCTGTGCAAACGGTATCCCTGGTTCCGTTAAGAATCTTGTATTCATGAAGGAAACAATGGATCAGCTTTGCCCGGGTTCTACATGGTCTACATTCGGTGTTGGACATTCCGCAATGGAAATTATGTACGCAGCAGTTGCTTTAGGCGGCAACATCCGTGTCGGTATGGAAGATAATGTTATGTACTCCAAGGGTGTTCTTGCTGACAGCAATGCACAGTTCGTTGAAAGAGCTGCCCGTGTGATCAGAGAATACGGCAATGAAGTTGCTACACCGGCTGAAGCACGTGAAATCCTTGGTTTAACAAAATAATTGAGTCGGGAACTTCACAGGAGGTGTGAAATGACCTGGGGACCAATGTATATGTATTATCATTGCCCGAAATGCGGCCTGAAGTTTGAGTATGCCGTTGACATGATCCCGGATTTCGGTGAGAAATTCGGATATTGTCCGAAATGTGATGTCATGGGTGTGTACGAGAAAGACGGTGCGCGTCAGCCTGATGATGCAGATTATTTAGAAGTTGAATAAATGTCGGTCGGCTGTTCAGAACATGACGAAAGGACTTCAGAATTATTTTGAACAGCCGTATCAATAGAAAAATAGGAGAAACGTCATGAAAGAAGTTAAAAAGATTTTAATTTGCGGCGGCGGTATGATGGGAAGCGCCATCGCACAGGTTTTAGCAGGACTTGACGATGTCACAATCACAGTATATGATAAATTCCCTGTAGATATTGAAGCAAAGATCAGAAATAACATGAAACTGCTGGTCGAAAAAGAAATCGTGACACCGGCTGATGTTGATAAAGTGATCAGCAAGATCAGCTTCACACAGGATATTGAGAGCGAAGGTGTTAAGAGCGCGGATCTTGTGGTAGAATGTGTACTGGAAGATATGCAGCTGAAACAGGATCTGTTCGCACAGTTGGAAGGCATTGTTTCCGAAGATACCATCTTCTGTACAAATACATCCGTTATGAGCCCTACAGAAATTTCTGCAAAATGCAAACATAAAGAAAGACTTGTAGGTACACATTTCTGGAATCCTGGCTTCCTTATTCCACTGGTAGAAGTTGTCAGAACAGAAGCGACAACAGATGAAGTTGTTGAAACTGTGATGGATATGCTGACAAGAGCAGGCAAGAAACCTGTTCTTTGCAAGAAGGATGTACCTGGATTCATCGCCAACAGAATGCAGCATGCATTATGGCGTGAAGCGATTTCCATCGTTGAAAGAGGTATTGCAGACGCTAAAACCGTTGATGATGCCTGCAAATACAGCTTTGGTTTAAGACTGCCATACTTGCCGCCGCTGGTAAATTCTGATATGGTAGGTACTCAGCTGACTTATAACATTCATGATTATGTATTAAAAGACCTTGAAGACAGCCATGAACCATCACCACTTCTGAAGGAAATGATCGATGAAGGCAAGATGGGCTTCAGAGCCGAGACAAAAGACGGAAAGAAGACAGGTTTTATGTCCTACACTGAAGATGAAATTGCTGAGATCAACGGTGGTCTGAATGAATATCTGATCAAGATGTTATACGGTAAATAAATAATAAAATAACTGCTCGAAGACGTTTTTAACTGTCTTCGGACAGTTAAAAAATTAATTTACGCGAGCAACGAGCCAAAGTCCGTGCTTGCATGAGAACTTGGCGACTGCCGCGATAACTTGGGAAACTCGCGGAGCGTGTTTCTCATAGTTCTCTGGGGGAGACAGAGGGTTTTAAAAGAGAGAAAGGGAGTAGATTATGAGCGAGAAGAAGAGAAAAGGAACACCGCTTTGGCAAATCAGTAAGAAATTTAATTTTGCAGCTGAGAAAATTATTCCGGATTCATTTGTTTTCTGTGTCGTTTTAACGCTGGTGGTAGCTGTGTTATCATTGACAGTTTGTCACATTGGACCTGTAGAATTGTTAACGTCTTGGTGGGATGGCTTAAGCAGCCAGTTCACACTGGCATTCCAGATGGGCCTGATGGTTGTTGTTTGTGCAACATGTGCTCGAAGCCCACAGGTTTCCAAGTTACTTGATGGCCTTTCAGGTCTTGTACACACACGTGTAGCAGCCCTGATTCTGTTAATGGCTTTTGGTTATGTATCATCTATGCTGAACTGGGCTTTCTGTACAATCGTTACACCTATCCTGGCTATGCAGCTTGCTAAACGTGTCAAAGGTCTTCATTTCCCAATGATGGTTGCCGGCGGTTACTGCTGTATGATTCTTGGCCAGTGCCTTGGACCATCCGCAACACTGTATTCAAACCTTGCGACAGAAGGCAGCAACTATGCTGAAATCGTAGGTAAGACAATGACAGTTGCTGAAACTTGCTACAACCCGGTTAACGTTGTACTTTGGGTTATCCTCGCTGTTTGCTTTATTGTGTTAGTATTATTTACACAGCCGGGCGATGACGAGTTAGTAGAATTAAGAAGTATCGCAACACAGGCAGATGTAGCACCAAAGGATTACCAGAGCCGTGAAAAAGCTACAACACCGGCTGAAAAGATGAACACATGCAAACCAATCATGTGGGTTGTTGGTGCCGCTATCTTTATCTATATCATTTATTCAATTGCAACAAAAGGTTTCTTTGCAACATTAAATATGAACATGGTTATCTTCATGTTCGTTGGTATCAACTGTTTCCTGTTCCCGCAGCCACATTCATGGATGGAAGCACACACAGACAGCATGCATCTGGCAACAGACGTTATCCTTCAGTTCCCATTCTATGGTGCGATCATGGGTATGATGTATGTTGAAGGCGGTCTTGGTTCTGTTATCGTTAACGCAATCGTATCTGTAGCGACAGCTCAGACAATGCCGATCTTCTCATTCCTGTCAGCTTGTGTTGTTAACCTGTTCATTCCATCACAGGGTGGTCAGTTCACTGTTCAGGGTCCTCTGATCGTACAGGCTGCTCAGTCTATCCCTGGTACAAACCTTGTTAACTGCTTGAATGGTTTCGTATTTGGTGATGAGTGTACGAACCTCTTACAGCCTCTGTATGTTATCCCTGCACTGTCTGTAGTAGGTATGAAACTGAAAGATGTATGGGGCTTCATGGCTTTCATGTGCGTATTCTGGGTAGTTATCACATGCCTGGGCTTATACTTCATTCCAATGTTCATTTAAAACTTGTATTTAGAAAAGAAAAAGTTTCTGAATTTGCAAAATCCTTAATTATGTATTAAAAAGTCTCTCTATCAAGATTTTAAAAACTTGATAGAGAGGCTTTTTGATTGCGGCGGAAGCTGGTGGATGCGATCCGTTCGTAATTGGGATGAGTGCACTTAAAGTGCAGATCCAGTTCCAGATATGTGAAACCTTAATCTGTTAATAATGGAAAATCTTCTGCAGATTTGTTAGTATAGAAAACAGTTTTATGATATACTGATCATAGTCTGACTTGAAGGGAGCATATAAACAATTAATGGAAGAACGTTTTTTTACACATAACAGGGGATTTTATAAAACCTTTTTTGGCATGATGCTTGTTCTGACTTTGCAGAATCTGGTAGCCTACAGTGTGAATATGGCGGATAATCTGATGTTGGGAAGCTACAGTCAGAATGCGCTGTCAGGGGCAGCCACGGTGAATCAGATATTTTTCATGGTACAGCAGTTTGCGTTGGCTTTTGGGAATGCACTTGTCGTACTTGCTTCCCAGTATTGGGGAGAGAATAGGAAGGAACCGATTCGAGTGCTGACGGGGATTGCGTTGAAGGCAGGACTATTCTGCGGAATTGTGATTGTGGTGCTTTGTACAGTGATGCCAAAACAGCTGCTTGGCCTGTTTACTAACGCACCGGAAATTATCAATCAGGGACTTGGGTATCTGAATTTGTTGAAGTGGACATTTGCGTTCTATATCATAACGAATATTTTGATGGCAGCCCTCAGGAGTGTGGAAATCGTCAATATCAGTTTTTATATATCTGTTGTTTCTCTGATTATCAATGTGGCTATTAATTATACATTGATTTTTGGACGGTTTGGCATGCCGGAGATGGGAATTATGGGTGCGGCGATTGGTACACTTGTAGCCCGGATTCTGGAACTGGTCATCGTGGTGATTTATATTATAAAAGATAAGAAAATTGAGCTGTTTAAGCAAAAACTGTTGCGATCAGACGATTCCTTACGAAAAGATTATATGAAAGCGGCGATGCCGATTATTCTGGCACAGATTCTGTGGGGTGTTTCTGTGCCCATGCAGACAGCCATCCTTGGGCATTTATCAGATGACGCCATTGCAGCGAATTCTGTGGCAACAACCTTCTATCAGTATTTGAAAGTGATTGTCATTGCAATGACATCGGCATCGGCGGTTATGATGGGAAATGGCGTCGGAAGAGGCAATATGAAACGGATTCGTTCAGATGCCAGAACATTGGCAACGATCGATGTGGCTGTAGGAATTGTTCTGGGAATTATACTGTTTGCTTTGAAAAATCCATTACTTTCCATGTATCAGTTATCCGGAGAAGCACTGCGGCTGGCAGATCATCTGATTGTGATTATGAGTTTTGTCATGGTGGGGATGTCCTATCAGATGCCGGTCAGTGCCGGGATTATTCAGGGCGGCGGAGATACGAAGTTCAATATGGTGATGAGTATGATCAGTACGTGGGCGATTGTCATGCCATTATCCTTTGCGGCAGCATTTTGGTGGAAGCTGCCGGTAGAACTGGTCGTCATCGTGATTCAGTCGGATCAGTTCTTTAAAGGAATTCCGGCCTTTATCCGCTTTAGAAGTTACCGTTGGGTAAAAAAATTAACGAATTGATATAAGGGACTGATGCATGGTTACGTGCGTCAGTCCCTTTTCTATACAGCTGTTGTCAAGGCTGAAAGGATATCCTTTGGATTTCGGCTTTTGACAGACAAAGTATAATGCGGTTCATTGATGTGCTCCAGATAATGGGCATCAGAATCGCTGATGATATGGCAGCGTTCCAGATAGGGATGCTGCTTTTTCAGTTCATGATACTTGGACATATCTTTGATCTCGGCACAGGTAAACTGGCTGTCCGGTGGAATGAAGCCCAGGTTGGCCAGCAGACTGTTGGCCGTTTTGTCAATATGGGCAGGTATCATGATCCCGTTGTAATCTTTTGTCAAATCAAAAACATCATCAAAAGAAATATCTGTGGCATTAATGAGCAGATTCGGTATGGTGCCGATGATTTTATCATCGGCATTATAGAGCTGTTGTTTGCCGAAAATCTTCTCGTTGTTCGGAACAGCCATTAGATGGCTGTAGACATATTCATCAAAGGCCAGAGCATCCTTTAAATCAGCAAAAAGGCAGACCACATGTACTTCCTCGGAAGTGGTCAGCTCCATTCCTGGAAGGGCGGTTAGACCGTAAGCCTCTGCCATAGTCAGGACTGCGGGACAATTCTTGCATGAATTGTGGTCTGTCACAGCGATGAGATCAAGGCCTTTGATCATGGCCATACCCACAATGTTGGCCGGTGTCATATCATCATCCCCGCATGGGGAAAGACAGGAATGGATATGAAGATCATAGTTTAAATCAGGCATGGATGCGCTCGTGAACCTTCAGTGCGGCGTCAAAAATCGGCATATCCGTGCTGAGAACGGTGATATGCTGCTGGACAGCCTTGGCCCTGGCAGCATCATCCAGAGAAATACCCTCGGCGAGAACAATGCAGCCAACATCACACAGGGCAGCAACAGCCAGTGTATTGATATTCCCCATGACTGTGACCCATACGCTGTCTTCAGGTGCCTTGCTCATGGCAATGCTCAGCAGGTCACAGCAGAAAAGTCCGGAGATGTTGCGGTCTGTGTCATCTCCGACATTGATTGTCTTAAATAAGCCGCTGTCAATTAATTCTTTAATGGTCATGGTCCTGTCCCTCCTCGGATTCAGTATCTGAATTAATCAGATTGTGTGAGTCAAGCAATGCGATCTCTTCTGTCAGTTTGTCCATATAATGCATCAGAATATGGATGCATGCATTCGGGTCTTCGCCGTCTACAATAGCTTCGTGTGAGAAGCGTGAGTAGGTTTCGGAAAGCAGATGAATGTGATTGCGGAGAATGTAAACACAGTCGTTTTTCTCGGCTTTGCCCCGGACGATATCCTCTGCCAGGGCACGGCATGACGGGGCACCGCAGGAACCGCAGTCAAGTCCCGGAAATTCATTGCAGAGTTCTTCGATTTGTTTCATCTTGGTGATGCTCTCAAGCATGGTATCACCAATCCTGAAAACCGGTTCATATTCAACCGTTGTATGCCATCCAAGCTCCACTTTCTGGGGAATATCTTCGCTGTGGGTTCTGGCCACCGGAAGATATTTGTTCAGACGTTTGATCTTGGCTTTGGCAACATAAGGATTCTCTACATTGAGAACACCGCCGACACAGCCACCGCTGCAGGCATTGAGCTCAATAAACTGCAGTTTTGCAAACTTCTCATCTTCCAGGTCTTCCAGAACACGAATGACATTCTCAATGCCATCGGCGGCCAGATAGCTGTCTGTGATCATGCCGCCGGCCTCACCGCCGCTGCAGCCCCAGCCAATGCCGATTCTGCCGGAAATCGCCAGATCCATGGGATGCTGTTCGGCAATCTTCATATGTGGCAGTAAAAGGGGATAAACATCTTTGACGGCCAGAACACCGTTTACTTCACTGCGGGTTGTTCCCAGTGGGGATTTGACATAGGTGACCTTTGATGGACATGGTGAAATAAAAATAATGCCGATTTTGTCAGCAGGCAGGCCCGTCTTGGCCATAGCTCGTTTTCTGGCAAGGGTAGCTGCCACTTCAATGGGAGGGAGAATCGGCAGTAGATGGTCAATGAGGTTCGGAAAACGGACTCTGATCAGACGAACAACAGATGGGCAGGCTGTGCTGATAAACGGCCATTGATCTTGGTGTTCATCTACATATTTCCTTGAGGCTTCCGAGACAAGTTCTGCTGCGGCACCGACTTCATAGACATCATCAAAACCAAGGTAGATGAGGGCTGTCAGCAGAATATTGACATCATCCAGGTTATTGAACTGCGCATACAGAGAAGGTGCAGGAAGAGCAACCGTGTATGCGTAGTTGTTGAGTATATCCAGAGAATCGATATGTATTTTCTTTGCGTGATGGCTGCAGGTCCGGACACATTCACCGCAGTCAATACAGAACTGGCTGGTGATGCGGGCTTTGCCGTTGCGGACGCGGATGGCCTGGGTCGGACAGCGTTTGATACAATTGATACAGCCTTTGCAGAGGCTTTCGTCAAGGTATACAGAATGAAAGAATTTTTTGTTCATTCTATCACCTTCCTTTCAGTTACATATTAGCAGATTCGGACAGTCATAGTTACAGTGGTGCCGACACCCAGTTTTGTTTCTATCTTCATGTCATCGGAGTATTTCTTCATATTAGGCAATCCCATGCCGGCACCGAATCCAAGGGAGCGGATATTGTCAGGAGCTGTCGAGTAGCCGGCCTGCATGGCCTTGTCAATATCAGGTATACCCGGGCCTGAATCCTTCAGGATCATGGTGACTTCTGTGGGGGAGATATAAACCGTGATAATGCCGCCATTGGCATGGATCACCATATTGATCTCACCTTCGTACATGGCAATGGATACCTTTCTGACGACATCAGGGGAAACGCCCAGCTGCTTGAGCATATTCTTGAGGTCACTGCTGGCTTCACCGGCGCGAGTGAAATCTTCGCCAGAGACCGTATATTCTAACTTTATCGTATCGTTCACCTTAAGCACCTCCGACCAGTCCGGCCTTGTAGAGTATGCCACACGCCGTAAACATCGTATGCGGTGTGGCAAGCAGGCAGATGCCGCGCTCACGGGCCAGTTCGATCATCTTCTCATCCGGCCGCTTACCTCGTACAAAAACCAGACACATAATATCCATCATCTCAGCGGTGCGGATAACCTGCGGGTTGCACAGGCCTGTCAGCAGCACCGGCTGATCTTTTACAAAGGCCAAAACATCGCTCATCATATCTGAACCGCATCCGGAATGGATTTCGCGTATATCAATATCATCTGATCCGTAAATCAGTTCAGCATCCAGCAATGGGATGAGATCTCTTACAAGCATGAAAATTCCTCCTGTCTGTTTCTCCGTGCAGGCTTCCAACTGCTTTGCACAGCGGACGACAGGTGTAAACGCTGTCTGGCTGTTGTATTGCGGAGAAGGGATAATATTATTCGTAAACAGTATAGCATGGGTGGTGTACGATTTCAACAAAAAGTGCTAAAATATATGTGGGTTAAATTAGCGAGAATGACGGCGTGTATTTGTATAAAAACAAAAATTTAACAAACGTTGTTAAAAACTTACTAAACTCTACGCTAAAAATAGGTTGATTATTATGAAAAATAGTGATATGCTGTCATAAGAAAGCAAATTCATGTCTTTTAGCAGGACAATCGACCTGTAATATTATGAGAAAAAAGAAGGAGGGATTCTTTTGGCTTCAAATAAGAAAACAGTACCTTTCTATGGTACAGAAGAGCAGAAAGAACAATTGCTGAAAGTCATCCAGAAACTCAGAGATGAGAAGGGATGTCTGATGCCGATCATGCAGAAAGCGCAGGAGATTTACGGGTACCTTCCGATTGAGGTTCAGAAAATCATTTCTGATGAATTGAATGTACCTCTTGAGAAGATTTATGGTGTTGCCACATTCTATTCATGGTTCAACCTGAATCCGAAGGGCAAGTATGAGATTTCCGTCTGTCTTGGTACTGCATGTTATGTTAAGGGTTCCGGAGATATTTACAATAAGCTCATGGAGAAGCTTGATATTGCAGGCGGTGAGTGTACACCGGATGGTAAGTTTTCACTGGATGCCTGTCGTTGCGTCGGCGCCTGTGGTCTTGCACCGGTTATGATGGTGAATGGTGAAGTGTACGGTCGATTGACTGTAGACGATATTGATGGTGTATTGGAGAAGTATAACTAGTCATGATGCCTGAGATTGCGTTGAATGTATTGGATATTGCCCAGAATTCCGTGAGAGCGGAAGCATCACTGATACAGATTTCAGTGGATGTGGATCAAGCAGCGGATACGTTGACCATTATTATAGAAGATAATGGCTGCGGTATGACAGCAGAACAGACAGCCCGTGTGACGGATCCGTTCTTTACAACCCGCACAACCCGCAAGATCGGTCTGGGGGTTCCGTTTTTCAAGATGGCTGCCGAGAGTACGGGAGGCAGTTTTTCTATTCAGTCTGAGCCCGGTGTCGGGACGAAGGTCACAGCGGTATTCGGTTTATCCCATATTGACAGGATGCCCCTTGGTGATATGAATGGAACGATTTATACCTTGATCACATTCAACACACAGATAGATTTTTTATATACATATACGTTCAATCAGCGTTCCTTTACGCTGGATACAAGAGAATTTAAGAATATTTTGGAGGGTGTGCCGCTGAATAACCCTGAGGTATCAGAGTATATTCGTCAATTTCTTAACGAAAACAGTCATGAAGTTGACGGCGGCGCAGTTGTATAGAATGAGGAGGAGACAGCATGAAATCACTTGCAGAATTGAAAGCCATTCGTGACAGAATGCAGGGTGAGGTCAATATGAGAGAGGATGATAATTCTCATCATATTCGTGTGGTTGTCGGTATGGCAACATGTGGTATTGCCAGCGGCGCAAGACCAGTGCTTAATAAGTTAGCTGAAGATGTTCAGGCTAAGCATCTGGACAATGTTATTGTTACACAGACAGGTTGTATTGGATTATGTCAGTATGAACCGATTGTAGAAGTTTATGAACCTGGCAAAGAGAAAGTGACTTATATTAAGATGACACCGGAGAAGGCTGATGAAGTGGTAGAACAGCATCTGATCCGTGGTCAGGTTCTTGGTAAATATACATTAAGCGCAACAAATTTATAGGAGGTAGACAGCTATGTATCGTTCCCATGTATTAGTTTGCGGCGGCACCGGATGTACATCCTCCGGAAGTGAGACGCTGATCAGCCTTCTTCAGGAAGAACTGAAGAAGAACGGCTTAGAGAATGAAGTAGCCATTGTTAAGACCGGATGTCATGGTTTATGTGCACAGGGTCCTGTTATGGTTATTTATCCTGATGCAATATTTTACTCAATGGTGAAACCGGAAGATATTCCTGAGATCGTCAGTGAGCATCTGTTAAAAGGTCGTGTTGTTACACGTTTATTATATGTAGAGGACGGCGGCAAGGCCAAAGCCCTGAAAGATACAGATTTCTATCGTCTGCAGCACAGAGTTGCCCTTAGAAACTGCGGTATCATCAATCCTGAGAGTATCGATGAATACATTGGTACAGGCGGTTATGAAGCCCTTGGCCGTGTACTGACCGAGATGAGCCCGGATGATGTTATTGAGACAATTCTTGCCAGTGGTTTAAGAGGCCGTGGCGGTGCCGGATTCCCGACCGGTATGAAATGGAAATTTGCTTCAGGCAACAGAGGCAACGTTCAGAAATATGTCTGTTGTAATGCGGATGAAGGTGACCCGGGTGCATTCATGGATCGTTCCGTTCTTGAAGGTGACCCGCATGTTGTTCTGGAAGCAATGGCTATTGCAGGTTATGCAATTGGTGCTTCCCAGGGTTATATCTATGTCCGTGCTGAGTACCCGATTGCTGTTGAACGTCTGAATATTGCCATCAAACAGGCAAGAGAATATGGTCTGTTAGGCAAGAACATTTTCGATTCAGGATTTGATTTTGATATTGATCTCAGACTTGGTGCAGGTGCTTTCGTCTGTGGTGAGGAAACAGCCCTTATGACATCCATCGAAGGCAACAGAGGCGAACCAAGACCAAGACCGCCATTCCCGGCTGTTAAAGGTCTTTTCGCAAGCCCGACTATCCTGAACAATGTTGAGACTTATGCGAATATTCCACAGATCATCCTGAATGGTGCTGAATGGTTTGCTTCCATGGGTACAGAGAAGTCCAAAGGTACAAAGGTATTCGCTGTCAATGGTAAGATTAACAATACAGGTCTTGTAGAAGTTCCTATGGGTACGACACTTCGTACCATCATCGAGGATATCGGTGGCGGTATTCCAAACGGCAAGAAGTTTAAGGCTGCTCAGACAGGCGGACCTTCCGGCGGTTGTATTCCTGCAGAACATATGGATATTCCAATCGATTACGACAACCTGATCAGCATCGGTTCCATGATGGGTTCCGGCGGTCTGATCGTTATGGATGAAGATACTTGTATGGTAGATATTGCCAAGTTCTTCCTGGAGTTCACTGTAGATGAATCCTGCGGTAAGTGTACACCTTGCCGTGTCGGTACAAAACGTCTGTATGAGATGCTTGATAAGATTACAAAGGGTGAAGGTACTCTGGAAGATCTTGACAAGATGGAAGAACTCTGCTACTACATCAAAGATAATGCATTATGCGGTCTGGGCCAGACAGCACCAAACCCTGTTCTGTCCACACTTCGTTATTTCAGAGATGAGTATATTGCTCATATCGTAGACAAGAAATGTCCTGCCGGCGTTTGTAAGGCTCTGCTGTCCTACAAGATTGATGCAGATAAATGTAAAGGCTGTACATTATGTGCAAGAAATTGTCCGAATGGTGCAATTTCAGGCAAACTCAAAGAGCCTCATGTTATTGATCAGTCTAAGTGTCTGAAGTGCGGTGCTTGTATGGAAAAATGCCGCTTTGGCGCAATCTACAAAGAGTAATGGAGGAGCAGACAATGGAAAATATTACAATCAAAATCAATGGTGTTGAAGTCAGTGCACCAGCAGGCTCTACCATTTTGGAAGCTGCCAGACTGGCACATATTGACATCCCTACACTTTGCTATTTAAAAGAAATCAATGAAATCGGCGCATGCCGTATGTGTATTGTAGAAGTAAAAGGTGCAAGATCCCTTGTTGCTTCCTGTGTATATCCGATCAATCCGGGTATGGAAGTCTGGACCAACACACCGAAGGTTATCGAATCACGTAAAAAGACATTGGAACTGCTTCTTTCCAACCACAAGAAAGAATGCTTAAGCTGTGTCAGAAGCGGAAACTGTGAGTTGCAGCAGTTATGTAAGGAACTGGGTGTTGAAGATGAAAACTATTACTCAGGTGAGATGACACCGGCGATGATTGATACATCCGCTGCACATATGGTTCGTGATAACAGCAAATGTATCCTTTGCCGTCGATGCAGTGCTGTCTGTGAGAAGGTTCAGGGTATCGGCGTGATCGGACCAAATGAACGTGGTTTTAAGAGTTATATCGGTACAGCATTCAACATGGATTTGGCTGATACAAGCTGTGTATCCTGTGGTCAGTGCATTGCTGTCTGTCCGACAGGTGCTTTATATGAGAAAGACAACACAGACGAAATCTTTGCAGCAATTGCAGATCCTGATAAATATGTTGTTGTTCAGACAGCACCAAGTGTACGTGCAGGTCTTGGAGAAGAATTCGGTTATCCGATGGGTACAGATGTAGAAGGCAAGATGGTTGCAGCACTGCGTCGTCTTGGTTTCGATAAAGTTTTTGATACAGATTTTGCAGCTGACTTAACCATCATGGAAGAAGCACATGAATTCCTTGACAGAGTTCAAAATGGCGGCAAACTGCCTCTGATCACATCCTGTTCACCAGGCTGGATCAAATACTGTGAACATTATTTCCCTGATATGACAGAGAACCTTTCAAGCTGCAAGTCTCCACAGCAGATGTTCGGAGCAACATTAAAGACCTATTTTGCTGAGAAGATGGGCATTGATCCTAAGAAGATCGTCAGTGTCAGTGTGATGCCATGTACAGCGAAGAAGTTCGAAATCGGCAGAGATGATGAAGATGCAGCAGGTGTTCCTGATGTAGATATCGCAATCACAACACGTGAGCTGGCTCGTATGATTAAGAAAGTCGGCTTGATGTTCAATGAACTGCCGGATGAACAGTTTGATAATCCGATGGGTGAATCCACAGGTGCAGCTGTTATCTTCGGTGCAACAGGCGGCGTTATGGAAGCTGCTTTAAGAACTGCAGTTGAGACACTGACAGGCGAAGAACTGAAGAATGTAGAATTCCAGGAAGTTCGTGGTACAGAAGGCATTAAAGAAGCAACATACAATGTTGCAGGCATGGATATCAACGTTGCAGTTGCATCCGGACTCGGCAATGCAAGAAAGCTTCTTGATAAGGTGAAATCCGGCGAAGCAAACTACCACTTCATCGAAATCATGGGATGCCCTGGCGGTTGTGTCAACGGCGGCGGTCAGCCTCAGGTACGCGGCAGCGTTCGTAACTTTACAGATGTACGTGCAATCCGTGCAAAGGCTCTGTATGAGAACGATGCGGCTAAACCAATTCGTAAGTCTCATGAGAATCCGGCTATCCAGCAGCTCTACAAAGAGTACTTGGGCGAACCGGGAAGCCATAAGGCTCATGAAGTACTGCATACAACATATGTAAAACGAGTTATCAATAAATAATCAAAAAAGAGGAGCTTATGCACGAATGTGCAAAGCTCCTTTTTATGATATAAAGATTTGAAAATACCATTCCTGTAATCTGGGATACGGCCAGGTTGGATTTGACCGAAATGGCAATGCCGATGGTCATGAGAAAAAGCCCGGCAAAATACATGGGTATATAGTTGTTTCTGAATAACTAAAAATAATAAAAGCGCTGTTGGCAGTACAGCGCTTTTATTATTAAAAAGAGGAAAGTTTATGAAAAAGATTTATAAACGAAAACTTTGTCGTTTCCTTTTCGTTTATGTCTATACTATACCATTCGCTTGTGACCAAATTGTGTCGAAGTTCTGAATAAAAAGTGAAGAATGGACACAAATCGTTATGGAAATGTAATTGTTGAAGGTGGATGTATATTAAAGTCGATATAGATTGTATTTATAAAGAGTAATAGTAAAAAAAGTATTGACAATTATCATATCGGAATAGTATGATATAAAAAACAAAAAGCAAG
>OLRG01000128.1_pt1 | contig 80756 bp, 103 predicted proteins | sample 1672331 | NCBI WGS metagenome assembly OLRG01 (sample SAMEA3136672, study PRJEB25190) | human gut metagenome
AAGGAGTTTTCTTTTATACAAACAGGGAGATGGAATCTCAAGACTGATATCATCTTAAGACTGTTTCCTTTAAAAGAAGCAGAGAGAAGATCATCGTCTTCTTTATCCATCATATTTAAGTTGTAACAAGATGACGAAAAGAGAATTACAACAAAATGAAGGGAGAAAATTTATGTACTCAAAATCAAAATGGAGAAACAAAGAATGGAAGAATATCGTAGATGATGTATTACGGACCGGTGGAAATCGTAAAAATTCTGTCAAACGTATCATCTATGAATTCATGCAGGATCAAAAGGTTCATGTAGAATACATTCAAGATGAATTTGGAATTGGTGGAAAAGGACTTTTTTTTGACAGCCAGAAATACGCTGTCTGGTTTAATGAAAATGGGATCAAGATTTCAAAGGGAGAAACAACACAAGATAATTCTATGGATTCTGTATTGATCAATTGGACTGATGTTTGCATTGAGATTCAAAAGATGCTTGCAGAAGGCGTTTATCAGACACAGAATATTTTAGATCAAGCTCACGATAATGCAATTAAGGAGCTTGCGGAACGTATCTTTTTCATGAAACGAGAAATTGTCGATGAATATTGGGATATTTTAGATGTGATCTTAAAACTTAATGACCATCCAGAAAAAGAATATGATCAGATCATGCCAAGTAATATGGATCAGCTAGAAGAAAAACTAAGAGATCCAGAGTCATCCAAAAAATTAGGAAATCTCTTAAAATATATTGCTCTTGAATATCAGAAACATCCAGAGATTGTGAGATTTCATTTTAACTCACCAGACGAGATTTGCCAGATGTATGAAAGATTTGCATTAAAGCGTAAGGGATTTCATGCAAATAGTGATTTCATTTGGAAACATCCAGATATTTTTATTACACAGGATGAGATTGATGAATTCTTGAGAAGAGGAGGAGCTTATGAAGATGGAAAATTTAAGATTTATTCCTTCTTTTTACTGCACAAAGATAAAACAGTGTGCTCCAATTTCTTAAAAGACAGATATGGAATCGGTGGATGCTCTCATGCATTATGCGGAGCAGATGATTCTGGTGCTGATTATAATGCAAAAGGATTAGTGTTAAAAAGAAGCGTAACAGGAAAAGAAATTTCGATTCGTCTAGGATGGCCAATGGTTACTGATCGTGTTTCCTATCTGATTCAAAAAGAGCAGTTTCTTACAGGAAAAGAATATCTAAAACTGCATGATTATGAGGCACGTGTGATGGCGGATCATGTGATCACATTTTATCATCGTTTGCCAGAAGACATCGTGCGTCCTTTTGAAGATTCTATTTTTTATGATCAGACAAAAAGAGAAGTATATAAGATCATCAATAGCAAAACAAAGTTTTCAAAACTTTTGAGTTCTATGAAACAGGATCTTCAAAAGATCCCCAAAGATTTTGAAAAGGTTGACGAGACTTATGAGAAAAAAGAAAGACTTTTAAATGAGTTGCAAGGATATCATGATGGAACTTATACACTCTTCCCATTTCAGAAACCTGAAAAGAAAGAAGATGTTGAGAATTGGACACAGTTGAATCTTTTTGATTTCATCTAGGTATCATTTTGTAGGAGAAAACGTACTAATTGCAGTGCGTTTTTTCTTATATGTGAAAAATGGAAATACAGAAATCTATCATATTTATAGAAAAGGAGAAAATGATTATGGAAAAATTTTTAAAAGAAATGACAAATGGGGAATATGCGATTGTCGATTCAAAAACAGTAATTTTACTTGATAAAAATGCTGATTTTACTGTTTGTTTTACATTTGATCCAGATTCCGATGTGGCTGTAAGAATTAGATTCAGATCTGATGATACTATGGAAACAAAAGTAAATATATCTACCGATGCAGAAACAAATCTTATAACACTTACTTGTATTAATTGCGAAAACACCATGGAATTTTGTTCATCAGATCCGATTTATCTTGGAAAATATCATGAAAAGGATTTATATCTAAATTTTTGGGTTAATTCCGCCGGATACGATTCCATGAAAAAGATTACTTATACACTTTACAAAGAATTATAGAAAAAGAGGAAAATCATGCAGAAAATATTTATTTTCATTTTTGTAGCCGGATTAGTTCTATATACCGCAAGTGCGATTCTTGTGAAAATTGATGAAAATCGTCGCTTTAAAAAAGCAAAAAAATTCAATGATGATAAGATCATTGATCGTTACATGGAAGAAAACAGAAAGTTTTCGAAGAATTGCAAACCATCTCAGTATGTGTTTGTGATATGTGAGATCATTGGTGGAATCGGATATTTCCTGATAATGGGATACAATGGATTGATCATGCAACCAACTATAGCTAGCAAATTGTATCTGATTTTCATGATAATCGTATTGCTGTTGTTGTTTGCCATCCTCATTTTGGAGCAGTTGTATATCATCAAAGAGATTTTTTAAAAAGGAGAAAAAATGAAGTGCGAATATTGCGGATATGACGGAGACGGATTTGAAGAAGGTGAATTCGGATTCTGGTGTCCAGACTGTCAGGGATTCCTTTATAAAAAAGGGGAAGAAGATTACAGTCAAACAGATATCATCTTAGAAAAACCAGTATCAGATCATCGCTCGATCATCCAAAAATCAAGATTAAAGAAACAGCTATCTCCATTAAGATATCCTGGTGGAAAATCGAAAATGATCGATCAGCTGCTGCCTTATCTTAAAGGAAAGAAATATTTTATAGAAGCTTTCTGTGGCGGAGCTAGTTTTGGACTTTCACTTTTAGAATCCGGAATGATTGAAAAACTGATATTAAATGATCTGGATCCGAACGTGTATGCATTTTGGAATATGGTATGCAGTGATCATTATAAAGAGCTGATTCAAAGGATCAAAGAATATCAGCCAAGTAGAGAATCCTATTTTCTGTATCAAAAGCGAATGCTCAAAGCAAATATTTCAGAAGTTAATCGTGCATTCTACTTTCTTGTGATTAATCGTTGTAGCTTTTCAGGAATTCAAACAGCAAATCCAAAATCAAACATGGAAGATCGCTGGCTGCCTGATACTCTGATCAAACGGATCGAAAAGATACATTCTATGAGTGATCGCATTGAGGTAACAAATAAAAATGCAATGGAACTGATCGAAGAAATGTATTGGGATTCAGATACTTGTATTTTTGTTGATCCTCCTTACATTGAAAAAGGAGATTGTTTATATCCAGTAAAATTTCATTTGCATCATGAATTAGCGAAACTGATCACAGAACTACTGAGAGAGTTTCCAGGATGTGCAGATATTTTGCTAACTTATGATGATCAGGAAATTCTGCATGAACTGTACGATCAAAATCATATTGGAATACATATGATTGGTAGAAAATACAGTTGCAATCGTTAAAAAGGAGAAAATCATGAAAGAAAAAATCATTGAAATTCATTGTGCTGAAGAGTTTGATAAAATGTTTTTACATTTGGATTCTAAATATTTCAATTGTCGTATGGGATTATTAACAAATGATCTTGAAATTCTTTTTTCTTTAAAAGAAAAGGATTTACAGGAAGCATACAAAAAGCTTTTGAATAGTGATAATACATATACGAAATTTGAATATCTTGTCGAATATGAAAAGGAACATTATATTGCATTCAATTGTTATATCCCTTACATCAACCCTGAAAATAAATTATACAAAGTGGAGAAAGAAGAAGCTTTAAAATTGTCTCAAACAGAACTTTTCAAAGATGTAAGACTATTTTTTGGAAATTTGAAAATTGGAAGTATTTTGGGTTATGGACATGAGTTTTTATTTCTGATTCCAGTAACAATCGATGAAACGAAACTTCATCAAATAGAAAAGGAAATATATAAAGCAATGTATCCGTTTTACAGTCAAGGAGTGAAAAATCATGAAGAAAGAAAAAATTTATAATAAAATCATTCGTATTATCAGAGAGATGTATGAGATCCAGACTCCTGTGATCAAAGATGTGAAAGAAATCTTAATTAAGAAAGGATATACTGTAAACTACTCAGGAGCGATGAGTCCATATAGTGGCAGCTATCAATTATCTCATGCAACAGGAGAAGAACATAAGATACTGATTCCTTTCCTCTCTAAAGAAAGAGAAAATATGCTTCTTGCTGAGGCACTTTTTGAGATAGAAACCGGAATGCAAGATCATGCAGAATGTAAAAATCTGGCACGAAGATTGATGATACCAACAAAAGAATTCTTGCAGCAGGTTGATAAAAATGAAAGTGAAGGTTATAGAATCAATATTTCAAAGGTTACAGCTCACTTTTATATTGATGAATCTAGTGTGATTGCAAGAGGTAGAGAACTTGGAATATTTGATATTTTGTAAAAGAAGGAGAAAAGTTATGGAGATTAACAAAAAAGAGCTTGCCGTTGGAAATACGGCTTATGTTGTAACCAAGAAATACGATTCAGATCAGATGAAACAAGTATATCACATTGATCCGGTTGAAATTAAAAAAATTGGTCGTAAATATATTACGGTTACCGTACAATACTGGGATCAGGAATTTTGCTTAAAAGATGACGGAGTCATTTACGAATTTGCTTTAAAAAATAAGACAAGCGGAGCAAATGATGTTTTATGTTTATCTGAAGAAGATGCGAAAAAGCATATCTTAAAACAGAATCTTTTGATGAAATTTCGAAATAAAAGATTCTGTGAAAATGACTGCAATCTGGATCAACTGCTACTTATGAAAGCAGGATATTTTTATGATCCAACAGGTCCAATGGCAAAACATTGGCAGAAGATTTTGGAATATGAGAAAGGTAATTTTTAATTGTTATGCAGGACGGGGAATTTCCCTTGTCCTGTTTTACTAAGAAGAAAGGAAAATCAAATGGAAAGAGACTATAAGATATACGATTTAAGAGGATTTTGTAACCTGCAAGATGACTGTTCAAAATGCAGATTAGATGCATTAACAGACAATTGTGACTTCGATGAACTGCCAGATGAAAAGATCGATCAATTATACAAGATCGTTGAAAACATAATCCATAAAGGCACAGAGGAAAATTCAATCACAGAAGAGCTCACAGGCGTTGTAAAAGATGTCAACAAAGGATCCAAAACAGTAACAAGTATTCTGGAAGAAATCAAAAGAGAAATGTGTGATGAATATTGCGTGCATGCAAAATTAACACCAAATTTTCAAAAGGGAGCAGAAGAAACATGTAACAGATGCCCACTAAATAAATTGTAAAAGGAGAGAATCATGACTATCACACAGATTACAGAAAAATTAAAATCACCCGAATATGACTTTTTGAAAACAGATCCACATCTTGGAAATCATATCATCCTTCTTGGATTGGGTGGATCTCATGCATATGGAACCAATATTGAAACATCAGATCTGGATATCAGGGGTTGTGCAGTCAATCGAAAAGAGGAAATCTTAACGAACAAGAATTTTGGACAACGATGTGATAAAACAACAGATACTACGATCTACTCGCTTAACAAATTGATCAGTCTTCTAAGTAATTGTAATCCAAATACCATTGAATTGCTTGGATTAAAGCCAGAACATTATTTGTATGTCTCTCCAATCGGGCAAGAGCTGTTAGATCACCAAAAGATGTTTTTATCAAAAAAAGCAGTGCAATCTTTTGGTGGATATGCTTACAGCCGGTTACGAAGACTAGATAATAAAGCAGCACGAAAAACTGGTCAGGCAGAAAGAGAACAACACATTTTGAACAGCATTAAAAACGCTTCTTACGATTTTCAGGAGAAATATTTTTCTTATCCTAAGGATGCTGTCAAATTGTATATTGATAAATCGGAACGGGAAGAATTGGATTCTGAAATCTTTATGGATGTTTGTCTTTCTCATTACCCATTGAGAGATTACAAAGGAATGTGGAGTGAGATGAACAATATCGTCAAAGATTATGCAAAGATCGGAAAACGAAATAAGAATGCTGCGGAACACGGCAAGCTTTCAAAGCATATGATGCACCTGGTTCGTTTGTATCTCATGGGCATTGATCTCTTAGAAAAAGAGGAGATCATTACTTATCGTGAGAAAGATCATGATTTTCTAATGAGTATCAGGGATGGTAAATATCTTGATAAAAATGACCAGCCGACAATGGAATTCTTTGGAATCGTAGATGCCTTGCAGAAAAGATTTGAAACAGCAGCAGAGAATACAAAACTTCCAGCACAACCTGATTATAAAAAAATCAATGAATTCTTGGCAAATGTGAATGAAAGAGTTGTAAAAGGAGAGTATCTTTGTGGAAATTAACAATAGATTTTTGTTTAAAGCGAAACGGATTGACAATGGAGAATGGGTGCAAGGATTTTACTATGTATTCATGGGAAAACATTATATTTTTGAGCAACCTTTTGAAAATAATAATCTGACTCATCAAGTAGATGAGTCTACCATCTGTCAATGCACAGGACTAAGAGATAAGAATGGAAGGCTGATTTTTGAAAATGACATTCTTAAATGTGGAAGTTGTACAATTGTCCATTGGAACGAGAAGTATGCATCTTGGACACTTACAAGAAAAGGATGGATGTATAACCATTTCTTCGGAGAAGCACAAGATCCAGAAGAGTGTGTAATCATAGGAAATATTTTCGATAATCCAGAATTGAAACATAAATATGATAAAAATGAGGAGAAATAATATGAGAAAAGTAGAATTTGCACCAGATCAGTTGGGAAAAGAAGCATATGAAATATATTCAAATTCAGATTACAACTTTTTTGTAGATGAGAATGGAATGTATTACGGAGCTATTGGGAATGGAGAAAAATTTCAGTTGGGTTCCATGAAAGATGTAGAATCATTTCTGATGGAAGGATAAACTACCAGTAATTTCCTGTATACATTGATATATTTTGTCTGTTATACTCTAACAGATGATTCATTCCATGCAATTTGATTCAGCTTTACATTTAATGTGAAAGGGGAGCTGATCGATATGCTGAATGAGAAAAATATAAATTTTTACACATTAATTTGCATGGAGTTTGGTGTCACTGGTGGTATCGATATTCATGAGGAAATTAATACAGGATCTATTGATGAAGCAAATGCATTTTTATCTGCGAATGCTCCAAAATATCCAGATGCTTTTTGGATCTTAAAACCATGTCATATGATTTTATAGATGTTCTTGTATTAAATTAAAGATCAGATAAGGAAAAAGGAATGAATCATTATTTTGTAGTCAGTTTCGATAATTTATCGGGACTGACTTTTTTATATGTGAAAAATGAAAGCGATAATTTCACTCATATTTATAATGATGAAGAATAAAAAAGGAGTGATGAATGATGTTAAAAAAACTACGAAAATGGGTAAAAGAAAATTGTCCTTCTCCAATTGCCCCACTTGTTATATTATTATTAATAGCAATCATAATGGTTGGTTTTGAAGCCTTTGCATTAGTTAAACAGGATGTTACCCCTCAATATTATATTGATGCAAATGGTGTAGAACGACAAGTAAAGTTGATAAGGATTAATGACCGACTTGTCTATGACAGCGCAACAAAAGCTGTTTATTGGAATGATAAAGCACATGGGAATGATGGACATATGACTTCATATCTTGGAGAACATCTAAGACCATGTAAATATGTTAATGGAAGAATTGTGGAGAAGAAGGGAGATTAATCATGTTAAAAAGGTTATATATATGGTGTAAGGATAATTGGCTTGCAATCGTCTCATGCACTATCATTGTGGTCGTTGCAACGATTGCAATAGCAGCAAATATTGTTATATATATGATGTCGTGAAAAAAAATGAAAGGAAAAAGAACGATGTTTAAAAAATTTTTTCATTGGATTGATAATAAGCTTTTAGGTGAATATATTGTCTTAACAATTATATGTATCGTTGTATTAATTGGAGGCTTCTGGCTTTACAAGGCCGATAATCATCAAAAATCAGATCGATATTATACTGATGAAAATGGGATTCAACGGGAAGTAAAATTTGTGAAAATCAATAACTATTTATATTATGATGATTATACAAAAGCAGTATATTATCAGGAAGGTAGAGCTGGACGTATGGTTCAATACGTAGGAAAGCACTTAAAACCATGCAAATATATCAACGGAAGAGTTGTAGAACAGAAAGATTAATAGGAGGAAAATCATGTCATATACATCATACAAACAAAAATACCCGCAGCTACTTTGTCCACATTGCAGAAAAAGAACTTCTTATAAGATCCATGATCGAAAGGCAGAAGAAAATATCAAAGGTATTCGATTTGCATGGAAAGAAGTATTTGGATTCTGTAATGAATGTGGAAAAGAAATCTTTTTGCCAGAAATCTATGATCAGAATCTGGAGAAGCTTGAGAAAGAATTTTGGAAACATTATAATGAAGAAAAGAAGCGTGAAAATAAAAAGGAGAATTAGCTATGAGAGAGCATTTATTTTTAAATCCAGATGAATATCTTACAGTAGAAGAATTTCATCTGATCCGAAAAATGGATCTTCCGCAGGATTTTCTTGATTTCTTAGAGATCGGGTTTCGAACAGGATTAAGATTAAACGATATCTTGAATTTAAAAAAGGAAAATATTAATCTAAAAAAAGAAAGAATTATTGGAAATGCACAAAAAACAAATCTCTCAATGGATGTTGCATTAGATAAAATATCCTTGGACATCTTAAAACGTCGTCTAAAGAATGCTGAAGTCAATAATTTGTTTGTCGATAAATTCGGAAATATTTATAAACCTGGTTATTTTGGAAAATATTATGAAGAAGCTCATAAAAGCATGTATCCTGATTTACTAATCCACAAAGATATTACTTCAATCCGTAGAGGGAATCGTGATTTTTTATATATGCATAATGTTTCAGTTGCAGAGATAGAGTATCGTCAATGTTTTCGTAGTGCTTATGATAATGATTTATATGTAGAAGATCAATCGAATTCACTTTATGTAATTAACAAGTTTTTGAAGTGAAAAATTTTGAAAAATCAAAGATATGAAAGGAGTGCCAATTATGATTAAAAAAAATACTAAAACAGATCCAGAAAATGATAAAAACTATCTAACGGTCGAAGAGTTTAATACAATCCGAAGAATGGATTTTCCAAAAGACTTTTTGGATTTCTTGGAGATTGGATTCAGAACCGGATTAAGAGCTGCCGATATTTTGAATTTAAAGAAAGAGAATGTTAAACTCAAAAAAGATGATAATGGAAATTCGACTGGACGGATTCATGGAACTGCTTTAAAGACAAAATCACAGACTCCGATCAATATTAAATTGGATCAAATATCATTATCCATTTTGAAAAATCGTTTGGAGAATACAAAATCAGATTTCTTGTTTTTTAACAGATCTGGAGATTCTTATACAATTGAATACTTTAAAAAATATTTCCGAAAAGCATTTGATCAATTATATCCAGATGTGAAGTTTCATAAAAGCATTCATACGATACGTTCAGGAAATCGTAAATTCTTGGAAATGTACAATGTTAATCATTCTGAAATCGAATTTCGACAATGCTTAACGATATATGGACCTACATATACCTATATGGCAGAACAATCAGCATCTGTTAATGCAATTAACAAATATCTAAAATAAAGGAGAATAATTATGTATTCATTGAATCAGGAGAAACCATGGTATCTTACTGACGAATGGTATGTTACCGTAGAAGAATTTGATGCAATTCGAAGAATGAATTTTCCAAAAGATTTCATCGATTTTTTCGAAATCGCATTTCGTACAGGATTACATGAAAAAGATATTCTAAATCTAAAAAAAGAAAATATAACTCTTGTAAAAGATGAAAATAACAATATTGTCAGCGGTCGAATTTATGGAAACTCTATAAAATTTAAGACTCCCATTAATGTGAAGCTAGATCAAAAATCTTTATCCATTTTAACAAAGCGAATGGAAAATACGAAAATAGAATTTTTGTTTGTCAACGAATTAAATCATCCTTATTCTATTTTATATTTTCAAGAATATTTTTATAAAGCATTCGAACAATTATATCCAGACAAAGAGATACGTAAACACATGTGTTCAATTCGAGCAGGGAACCTTAAATTTTTGGAGAGTCATAATGTAAAATATTTTGAAATTAAGTTTCGACAACGAATGAATACACATGATCCCGTACATTTTTATATGGAAGACCAATCTGCATCTGTTAATGCAATTGATAAGCATCTGAAATAATATAAACACAATTGTTGCATCATTTGTTGCAACATGTCAATTAGAACAGCAACTTTTTCGCTGTTCTTTTTTTTATTAATTTTCCCATCTTTCATATTTACCATGTAGAACATGACGAATAGAGAGAAAGGAGAAAATGATAATGAAAGAGATCAAAGATTTCGGAGAAAAAATCGGAGGCGCAAGAAAAGATGTATGGGCATTAAGAGGACTGATCTTAGATGATATTCTTAAAATGACATCAGGAGAAAAAGTAAAATACATTAAAAGAGATAATATCTGGAAAAAAATCGATGAGAAATCTCTTTTAAAGACACAGCCAAGAATTTACGTATATTGGCTGAAACAGATTCATTCCTGTATTTATCCTGATCTGAAATATATTGGATCGGATGAAGCAGCAATTGAGAAATATATCAAAGGAGTTACTTCTTTTCGTGATTATATCTTAGGCGCTGTAAATGCTGTCGAAGCTGCAAAATTAAATGAAGATATGCTGTATGGAAAGATATTTCATCATTCCCATGGAGTATATTATGAATTAAACGATGAATTCCATGGGGTGATCAATGGTCGTAAATTGTTAAAGTTGCATAATAAAAGCAATAACTCTTTTTCCCGTTTAAAAGAGGAAATGGACAAGAAGGGATTTGGTTGGACCAAAGAAGAATTCTATCGACACGATTATGAAATCCAATACATGGATGGAATAAATTGTAGAATTGAAAAAGCTGATTTGAAAGAAACATATTTAGTCATTCGAAAAGGATATTCAAAATTTTTTTATTCCTTGAAGGATATGGATTTATCAGGTGTTTCAATCGACCAATATGTATTATTGAATAAACAATCTCATTCAGTGATTGCATTTGATAAATACAAAGAGATTTTGGAAGATATAATCGATCGATTAGTAAAATTAAGAGTTGAATCTGAAGCAAAAAAACCAAAAAAATCTAATCCACGAAAACAGAAAAAAGGAAAATGGATTCCACCTCAACTGACTCATTTAAAAAGAGAGGGGAAAGATCATCGTCATGGTCACAATGTGACAGGAGATGATTTTATGAAATGCTTTGGAATCCGTGGCGGAGAATTTGGAAACTGGACCAATGATCACGATCGCCAGGTCAATCTGAATATGGCATTTGATGCCTTTTGTGATATGGCTGACGCTTTAAATATTTCAAGAAGAGATATTGGATTGATCGGTTTAGAAACAGGAGCACTTGCAATCGCATTTGGAGCAAGGGGTCGCAGTGGAGCATTAGCTCATTATGAACCTGAAAGAGAAGTGATCAATCTCACTAAAATGAAAGGAGCAGGATCGCTTGCTCATGAATGGGGACACGCATTGGATGATTATATCGGAAAAATGTCTGAAATTCATAGATTTGGAAAACTTGCATCTATGGCTCTGATTGATCCAAAAATCCCAGAATGCTTTCGTTCTGTTATTCATGCTTTGTGTCTGAATGAAAATCATGGAATCACAAAGTATTATTCAGATTCCAGTACTTTTGGTGAAATGTTTAATGCATCTGGTCATGGTTATTGGACAAGTAATGAGGAGCTATTTGCAAGAGCGTTTGCCTGTTATGTAAAAGACAAGCTTTCTGGAAGAAATGATTACTTAGTTGGTCATGCTGATATTGGAAAAGCGGAGCATCAAGGAAAAACAATTTATGTCTATCCGGTTGGGAAAGAAAGAAAACGGTTTGATCAAAAAATGGATGAGATGATCCAGGGATTAAAAGAAATCGGATATCTTCATGATCCAATCGAAGCATATGAGTTTGAAACGCCAGAAGCGAAACTTCATGTTTCGAAAGAAATCGGGATCAAAATTACGAATGTGCATCAGATGTCATTTGCAGACTTTGGAATCTAGTCTTATAATTTTCTCAAAAAGAATGGATGAGCGTACTGCTTGTCCATTTTTTTATATGTGAAAAACAAAACCTGAAATTTCTCTCATATTTATATTAGAAAGTAAATCGAAAGGAGATTAAGTATGCATATTGAGAAAATAGAGCATGACAATTTTGTAGAAACGAAACTTGATGCAGAAGAAGTCAAATGTCTTTGTGAAGCGCTTTATAGTGCTTACTACGACAACGAAGATAATCCTATATTCAGTAAACTGTATAGTGAGCTGATCATTGCAAGAGACCTTTGTTTATATGGTCATTTGGATAATTTTGGAATTGCAAATGTAGTCAGTTGCGGGGATATTAAAAAAATCAGTGAACAGGCAAAAGAAATCAATCAAACAAGAAAGGAAGAAGCGTGATGTTACATATTAAAAATGATTATTATATCAAAGCAGGAACAAAATCTTATATTCTAATGAAAAAACTTTCCAAGAAAGACACATCAGACTTAGAATTTACAGAAGAAGCTGAAGATCATGTAAAAGGTTACAAGAATATTGGATATTATTCTAAGATTGAAACTGCAATTAAAGCTGCGATGGAAGAAATGGTCCGTGATCAGATTAATAACAATGCTGATACAGAATTAAAAGAAATTGTTGATTATATTGCAAAACTCAGAAAAGAAATGGATGATCTGTTAACTGAAAAAGTACAGGGGTTGTAATCTTTTCTAATAAGGAAGGAGAAAGATCATGGATAATAGTAAAAAATCTTGTGTTTGTCTGGGTGAATTAGAAAAGAAAGAAGATTGTATTGTTGTGACGATCCTGGATGATTCAAACTTTAAAATGGAATTTGGTCGGGCATTTTCTCATATGGCAACACATATATTAGAAAATTTTGAATGGCTTTCTTGCAAACAGGAAAAAGGAATCTTATCAAATTCCAAGAAGAGAATTTTCTATGCGTCCTTAGATCCTGAGAAGAATCGAATGGATCAGGTAAAATTGAAGAAACTATGTGGTTATCTGAAATCAGACAAAATATATTACCGTTTTGAAGAAACACAGGAATTACAGCGTGATTGGATCTCGCATGCAATGAAAAAATGTACAAATCCTCTGGCTCCAAAGGAAATGGGATATAAGTTACCTGTTAACAAATTTGGGAATGTCGATGCGTTTAGAATTTTTCCGGATGGATGGCATGAGACAACACTTACTGTGACTCAGATCAAAAAAAATAAAATTCCGCATTACAAAGCATGTATAGGATTTGATGATTCGCGATATCGTGTAAAACCAATCGTTGTCAATATCATTCCGAATGATTTTTCTGATCGAGAGCAAAAGTATCTGGATGAATTAAAAGAAAAAGCAGAAAAGGAACTGGAAAAGATTAATTCCATAGAGCTAACGCAAAAAATTGTAGCAGAATGCTTATACAGCATTAATAAGGAAGCAAAAAGAAAAAGAGATATTCAGCATAATAGCATTGATCGAGCGTATCACAGTTTTCGTAAAGAATATCCTGCTGCCCATTATCAGTTACATCGTGCGAAAAATGAGAAATTTAAATTATATGATTTAAAGGATGAAGCGTTGCATCTTGCAATCGATTTATGGAATTTGCAGCCAGTTGGATATCATGAATTTCCAGACGCTAACAGAGATATGTATTCCTTAGAAGGATACGATTTTCATATTAATGAAAATATCAGTGATCACTGTCTTGGAAAAATCACTGAAGAAATTGGTGCTGAAAGAAAAAGAGGAATTCCCCCAAAGAAAGCAGTCATGCTTTTGAAAAGATTCGTAAAAGAATATGGAGGATAAAAATGAATAAAGAATTGTGTTTTATTTTGGATAATAAAAATATATATTTAGATCATATATTAGTTGATTATGAATATGTTCCAATTTTTTTCTTATGTAAAGATGATGAGTGTCAATATTATTTGGCATTATGTACAGATATAGAAAATGGAGAATATATTGTTGTAAAGATATCTTTATTAAATGTTTATAACTTATTACATGGAAATATTGCAATGAGGGATGTAATCTTAAATCAGAAAATATTTTGGAAAGTTGTTTCTGGTGACGAAATAAAAAATGATATTGTAAATGAATATCCAATTGATTATATAAATCATCAAGATTTGCCGGAGAAGGATGCAAAGTTTAAAATCCTTCAGAAACATATAAAAGAGTATGTGCAAAAATTTGATAAAGAGTTCTTTGCATCGGAACAATATGATAAAGAAAAGAGCATAAAATTAAATTTAGGATATTATGGGATTGATGGAGTACCATACGATTTATGCCCGAACTGCAAAACCAACCTATGCACAACAGAAATGCTTGCAAGAAAGAAGATGAAATACTGTCAAGAGTGTTGTCAGAAATTAGATTGGAGTGAAAATGATGAGTGAAATAAAATTTTCAGATGGGATTGAAAAAATAAAAGAAGATTATAACAAGATTATTTATCCAGAAGAACTGTTAGATAAAAAATGCGCTGGGTGCGTAAGATGCGAAAAAAGAAATAGTTATGGTCGCAAAAAATATGGTTATCACTGTATGATGCAAAATTATGATATAGACATTGACCCAACGGATAAGGCTTGCGTTCATTGGTGGAATAAAGAAGAACATGAAAGAATTGAAAGACTGAATGATGAAGCACAAGAGAACAGACGTAAAGAATTATGGAAGATATACGCAAAGAAAGATCCAATCAAACTTCCAATAGTGAACGATGGGTACGGAATGATTCCAGAGTGTCCTATATGCGGAGAAATGCCATATAGCACAGAACAATGTTATTGGTGCGGTCAGAGATTCGTGCAGGACGAAGAAGTGGAAGAATACGCAACACCACAAACAATAAACGGTAATTGCTTTAATTGCGGTGCAGATGTTGTAATACATGTGTCGAAATACAACGGTCACAAGTCATATCATTGCAATAAATGTGGTTGCTCGATAATGGGATAAGTTTGACGGAGTTGATTGCAGCGTGGATATTTACAGAATCGTGGAAGCACAGCTGACAGCGTGTGATGTGGAAAAGGTTATTGAAGACAGAAGAGAATAATATAGTAGAAAGTAGGTGAAATTATGGCAGTTTATGTAACAGGTGATACTCATGGAGATTGGATGAACAGGCTTAAAACTGACTCATTTCCAGAACAGAAAGAAATGACAAAAGATGATTATGTGATTATCTGTGGAGATTTTGGACTTTGGGATAATTCTAACAGAGAAAAATATAATCTCGATTGGTTAGAAGACAAACCATTTACTACATTGTTTGTGTCAGGTAATCATGAAAATTATGATATTCTCGATTCACTTCCAGTTTCTGAGTTGCATGGTGGTAAAGTGAATTTTGTAAGACCATCAGTAATTCATCTTATGCGTGGAGAAGTATTTAATATAGAAGATAAAACTTTTTTTACATTTGGCGGAGCAAGTAGTCATGACATTCGTGATGGTATTTTAGAAGCAGATGATCCGAGAATTAAGTCCTGGTATAAGGATTATACAAAGTTGTTTCGTATCAATCATGTTTCATGGTGGGATAGAGAATTACCAAATGAAGAAGAAATGAATAACGGACTGAAAAATTTGGAGAAATATAATAATAGAGTTGATTACATTATTACTCATTGTCCGTATACTTCACTTCTTAAACAGATGGATGGTGGTTCTGGATTGTATGATAGTGATAGGTTGACCGATTATTTGCAGAAAATTAAACAGACAGTTGATTATAAGCATTGGTTGTTTGGTCATATGCACATTAACCAGACTTATCATTGGGAAAGAGCAACATGTATTCACGAACAGATAATCCGAGTTTTATAAACTTGCAAGAGGATTTGTACCATTTGGAGGTGAAAATGACAACATGAATATTTCTAATGGGATTGTCTGGATTGTATTTGACAATCACGACAAACTGGTAGGGTGTTTCACGAAAGAGGAATTTGCGAAAGCAGCTTGTTCCGGGCATACAGGCTGGTATTATCAGGGGCGTCATACCGTAAAATAGAGAGGTCCTGCTTTACCCTTAATTGGAGTGATGAAACAGGCAGTGTAATGATTGTCTGTTTTTTATATATGAAGAATCTTTTTCGCGAAAAATCTCATATTTATATTAGAAAAGGAAAATCGAAAGGAGTAAAGAAAATGAGTTGCCATCAGATTGGACATGCAGCGAACCATATGGTAAACTGCATCTTTAAAAAATACGATAATGGAGAATTTGGAAAAGATACAGCAAAAGATCTGATCCGGACTGCTGTGGATTTAATTGGATACTGTGATGGAAATGAATATGAAGCATATGAAACAGCAGGTAGTTGCAGATGTGGAAACTGCTTTAAAAAAATGAAAATAGGAGAGAACTTGTACCAACCAAGCTATTCTTTAAAGAATAGCATTGATTTGGAAGAATATATGGAAAATTGTGCTTATGATGTTTTCTGTGAAGATTGTGTAAAAAAGATTTTTCCGGAATCTGTAGTAGAAAATATATTAACTGAAGAATGCTTATATGAGACTGTGTACGATACATGGGATTAAAATGAAATTTAATCAACGAAACAGGTAGTGTAATTACTATCTGTTTTTTTATATATGAAAAATCTTTTTTTTAAAAAAACTCATATTTGTAATGTAGAAAAAAATAAGAAAGGAGTTTTATATGAAAGGTTTCGAAAATATCAACATCAGTGAGCATTGCAAACAACGATATGTAGAGCGCATCAAAGACATTACTGATCGACAAGAGTTGCGTAGATATATTGTTTTGTATGAGCAGGATATCATTCAAAATATTCGGAAAATGCTACAATTTGGCGAAATTATCTACACAGGAAAAAACTTCGAGGCAAAAGACAATAAGATCATACATATTATTTTAAATGGAGCCTGGTTAGTTTTTGTCGGAAAGGATTCACAAACCGCGATCACTATGTATAAGATTGATCTGGGGTTAGATGAAGATTTCAATAAAGATTATATTCAGAAATTTTTGGAAAAATTGAAGAGCATTGATCAGGAATATCAGGAACAGGAAGAAGATATCCGTAACTCGGTTCTTGAAATGGATCAGGAGATGGAAGAATGTGATGAAAAGATCGAAGAACATCAGAAATTGATCCGTGATTATGAAAATAGGAAAGCCGGGATCAAAGAGTCGAAAAAATCATTAGATGTATATCTGAATGAGATCGATCTGAAACGTAGAGATATCATCAGCAGATTAATCTGCAAAAAAGCAATGTAATTTTGGAGGGAACTATGAAAAAAGAACGACTAGAAGAACGATTTGGAATAAAAGTCTTGATCACGATCCTTTGTCTGACCGTGGTACAGCTTGGAAATATTATTCCTATTCCGACAATCAATACAGCATATTTTAGTTATTTAGTTAGTAAAACAAGTGTTTTGGGAATGATGAACCGATTTAGTGGTGGAGCGTTTCAGAATATGACATTATGTGCATTGGGCATCTCTATCTACATATCTGCAAGTATTGTTATTCAGATGCTTACTGTTGTATTTCGAAAATTAGAAGAATTAGAACGAAATGGAGCTTATGGAAAGAAACAGTTAGAACGTATCACAGTTTCATTCAGTATTTTTTTAAGTGTTGTTGGCGCATTTTCTTTTGGAATCATGCTGCGAGCAAATGGGATCTTAAAAGATCAAAAATGGACAACATATCTGATCACCGTTGGATGCCTTTGTTTTGGATCTTTATTACTGATCTTACTTGGAAAAGTTATTGATAAAAAAGGTATTGGAAATGGTATTACGGTTGTATTAATGATGAATATGATCACTTACATTCCAAATGATGTGCAGAGTTTATATTATGGATTTATGAAAAAACATCCTGCATGGATGTGGGTAGCAACAATTGCTGTTGTCATCATTCTGATCATTCTTGCGATTTTCATGAATGAGATAGAAAAAAGAATCAAATTACAGTACAGCAGTGCTCCTGTAGAAAGTGATTCTGTTAGAGAATCTTCTTATTTATCTATCAGCGGAAGATTGATCAGCGTTATGCCTGCGATCTTAACAAGTACCGTATTTCAGATGATCACATTGTTTTCAGCTTTTGGTGGCAGCAATATCAAATGGGTGCAGTATTTTAATATGTCAAACTGGTTCATGAAAAAACATCCAGAATATATGATTGGATTTGCAGTTTACCTGATCCTTATGATTGCATTTTCTTATTTTTATATTTCTATCACGTTTAATCCATATCAAATGGCTTTCAATTTAAAGAAAGAGGGCGTTGTGATCGAAAATGTAAGACCTGGAGAGGAAACGATCAAATATCTGAAAAAATCCGTGAATCAGATTGTATGGATCTGTATCGGGTTATTATTTGTACTGATCACAGTTCCAATGGCAATTACAGGATTATCTAATGTATCTTCTTTAAATTCTGGCGGAACAACACTGATCATTATTGTTGGAGCGATGTTAGAAACGGTTCGTTCATTCAAAGGAGAACGTTTAATTGTAAATTATCGCAAAAAATCCTGGCTCAGAAAGGAGAAAAAACATGTATCTTCCAAACGCAAAAAATCTTGCTAAATACTTTGTCACAATCGTTGCTGGAACAGCTTTATGTTCTGGATTTATAACAGTTGTCAGTTATGCAGCAAACTTTGTGATCTCAAAGATCTAAACAAAAACAGGTGGATTTTTCTACCTGTTTTTTATATGTGAAAAATCTTTTTTTTAAAAAAACTCATATTTGTAATGTAGATAAAATAAGAAAGGTGGAGAATGTATGAAAGTAAGTGAATTCCAGTACACAAATCCTCATTTAACAGAAATGGTATTTATGGAAAATCCTAATTTTGTAATGAACAAAGAAAAAATTGAAATAACAGAAAATATTCTTTCAAATATCAAAAAACTTGAAGGAAATCATGCAGTGATCAGTGTGTCTTTGGTATTAGGTGATCTTGACGATTTTGAAAATAATCAACCTTTTGCATTAAAATGCACCGTAGAAGCAGAATTTGAATGGAGTGAAAAGATACAAAATGGTGGGAAGATTGATGTTTTGTTAGAAAAAAATGCTCAGGCACTGCTGATCGGATATTTAAGGCCGATCGTTGCAAACATTACAAATGTTTCAAAATTCCCAGCATATAATCTGCCATTTATCAATCTAAACGAATAAGGAGAAGAATATGAATGCAAATAATGTTCCGATCATCGATCTGAAAAAAGAATCTTTGATCAATGCTTTTCAAAATTATATGGGAAGATCTTTTTCAAATGACAAGATGCTCCGTTTTTTGAGTGCTTATAATGCAACTCTGCTCGCAATGATAGCAACAAAAAAAGAGTTCACAAAAGAAGAAAAAGAAACCCTGTATGAATTTCATGACTGGTTCTTAGAAAAATATGGAGAAAAAACATATAAAGCCCGTATGAGAGAATGGGGACAGGAACCTTTGATCTTTCGATATACGGAAAATCTGTATATGCAGGATCGGGAAAAAGAACGAAAAAAACTGGTAGAGCAAGCCACTTCGGAAGAAATCAAAGAGGCTAAAAAATTCAGAGATCAGCTTTTACGGATTCATCAGGATAAAATTCTGAATTGTACGGATGATGTGAATTCTGATGTTGATGTTTACCATATGCCAGGTGCGTTTGCGGAATCAGAAGTAAAATTCATGAAATCATATTTTGGCGAAATCTGTCTGGAGGCATTGAAAAATAACGGAGCGATCGTTGTCAGAGTTCAAGGAAATGAAAAGAAAAATGATCAGTTGTTTGGAGTTTTTTGTACAAAAGGAAAATTCATATCTGTTTCCAAAGAAGCAATGCTAAACGCTCATTGTACAAGACCTGATGGAACACGAATGGAACCAGAAAAGAACTTAATTTATACAACACTTGAAGAAGTATTAAGGAGGGAAAAGTAACAATGAATCAGAAAAGAAAATCAGAAGTCGATAAGATCTTACAGCTGCAGAAAAAAATTTCTCAGCTTTCTGATGATGAATTAAAAGCAAAAACAGAAGAATTTCGTAAAAAGCCTGTGAAAGATATTAAATTGGAAGCTTTTGCAGTCGTAAAAGAAGCTGCAAAACGTGTGATCGGGTTAGATGCTTTCCCAGTACAGTTAATGGGAGCTTTAGCATTATATGATGGAAAAGTCGTAGAAATGAAAACTGGAGAAGGTAAAACTCTGGTTTTGATCTTTCCTGCTTATGTCAGAGCATTAGAAGAAAAAGGTGTTCATATCGTAACGGTCAATGAATATCTGGCACAGCGTGATGCAGAATGGATGGGACAGGTATTAGAATTCCTTGGATTATCTGTTGGAGTTTCTTTAAATGATATGTCATCTATTGATAAAAGAAATGCTTATTCCTGTGATGTTACTTATGTAACAAATACAGAGATCGGATTTGATTATTTAAGAGGTTTTTTAGGGACAAAGACGCTAAGATCTGAAAATGCATTACATTACTGTATTATTGATGAAGTGGACTCCATTCTTATTGATGAAGCCAGAACGCCTTTGATCATTTCGGATGAAAATGAAGAGGGCGAACAGTTATTTATCTCTGCAAAAGTATTAGCTGAAAGATTAGTCAGAGGAACAGGAGAAACAGAATTAAGTAAGATCGATGCGATCAGTGGAATCTTACCGGATGAAGATGGAGATTATCTGATCAATGAAAAGGATAAAGCTGTGATCTTAACAGAGGATGGGGTATCAAAGATTGAAAAATATTTTGGAATTGATAATTATTCTGCCCCGGAAAATGTAAAATATCAGCATCATGTTGTAACAGCGATCAAAGCAAAAGAACTGATGCATAAAGATAAGGATTACATTGTCGATCGTGGAACGATCCAGATCGTTGATGAGTTTACAGGACGTATCTTACAGGATCGTAGATATTCTGATGGTTTGCATGAAGCGATTGAAGCAAAAGAAGGCGTTGAGGTACAGGACCAGACAAAAACGGCTGCAAAGATCACTTATCAGAGTCTCTTTAATCTGTATGACAGGAAAGCTGGTATGAGTGGAACTGTTTACAAAGATCGGAAAGAATTTAAAGAGATCTATCATTTAAAAGTTGAACAGATTCCTACAAACAAACCTGTGATCAGAGTTGATCATAATGATCAGATTTACGCTACAAAGAAAGCAAAAGAAAATGCGATCATTGAACGAGTCAAAGGAATTCATGAATTGCACCGACCAGTTTTGATTGGTACAACAAGCGTACAGATGTCTGAACGAATCAGTGATCTATTAACAAAAGAAGGGCTTGCTCATGAAGTTTTAAATGCAAAAAATCATTTAAAAGAAGCTGAGATCATTGCAAAAGCCGGACAGATTGATGCGATTACTGTCGCAACGAATATGGCAGGACGTGGAACTGATATTTTACTTGGAGATGGAGTCGCTGATCTTGGTGGCCTATATGTAATTGGATGTGGAAAGCATGAAGCCAGACGTATTGATGATCAGCTTCGCGGTAGAGCTGGAAGACAGGGAGATCCTGGGGAAAGCATGTTCTTCGTTTCCTTAGAAGATGATTTTATGAAACAGTATGGAAACAGTGAACTTTCTTCTAAAATCTTAGAAAATGAAACAGAAGAATTAAATAATAAGACCATGCGAAACCATGTGTTGAAGACACAGAAGAAAATTGAACAGAACTACTATGGAATTCGAAAAAATCTGTTTGATTATGACAAGATCGACAATCTTCAGTTTGAAGCTGTGATTGATGCAAAATCAAAAGTTTTAAATCAGTTTTCTGTTGCAGGACTGTTTTATCAGATCATTGACATGATGTGCAAATCGTTTGATTATGACAAGTTGGCAAAAAGATTACCTTTACAGGATCTTCATATCACAAAAGAAGATGTAGAACAGAAGAAAGCTGCCAGAAAATTAAAAGACTTCTTAAAAGGATCACTTGAGAATGACAATGAAGAAGGTATGATCACACAGAGATTAAAATCATGTTTGGCATATGCGATCATTTCTGAATGGACAGAACATATTCAGAAAGTAGAAGATCTGCAAAAAGTATCTCGTTATCAGGGATTAGGAAAAAATCCTCTTGATTATTACAAGATCCAAGGATACAGGTTATTCGAGGAGACGATCAATGAAATGAAATACAAAGCAGTGGAGACATATTTTGCTTTCTAAGTGTTGGAGTTATGGGATTCATCTTTTTCCTTTTATAGGAACGATGAGTCCTTTTTTATTGATCTAAGCAGAATACCCCGTCCATAATGAAAGTTGGACGGGGATGAATGCGGTCTTCCTTTGAAGTGTGAGAATCTTATATGTGAAAAATAAATTTTAAAAATTCTCTCATATTTATAGAAAAAGAAAAAATCAACAGGAAAAGGAGAAATGTGCGCATGAGTAAAATGTTAAATATTGCGTTAGTTGATGTAGACGGCCCATTGCATATGCCTGCATATTGTATGGATTGGTCAACTTTATCAGAAGAAGAATGCTCAAACATCCTTCATGCAATGAATTTTCATCATCCAACAGAAGAAGAGGTCTACAATGCGATTAATACCTTACTTGCATACCTATATTATGAAAACAAAGCAGGAACTTTTGTTGATGTCAGTGTAATGAATAACCAGAAACCGAAGAACACAAAGGAGGAAGAGAAATGAAAGTATTTTTGGGAGGGACATGTTCTGGATGGAAATGGCGAAACAAATTTCAGAAAATGCTTAAATGTGATTATTACAATCCAATGACTCACGGTTGGAATGAAAAAGATCGGCAGAAAGAAGTTTATGAAAGAAAAACTGCTGATTATGTTGTATATGGCATTACGAAAGGAATTAAAGGAGTCTATTCCATAGCAGAATTGATCGACGATGCAAACAAACGTCCAGAAAAAACAATCTTCTTAAATTTATATGATGGAGATGCCATTGTACACGACCTCAAAGCCGTTGAAAATTTGTGTAAAGACAATGGTATCGCAAAAGTTTTCACAGGAAAGAATGCAATGCAAGAAGCTGCAGATTTTCTTAATTCGATGAATGCAAAGTTAAATAAAAAATGAGAATGTTCTTATGGAAGTATCAATAAGAAGTAATTTAAAAGAATATTTGAATCATCATCCCATAGCAGATCAACTATTTATGAAATTATACAATATTGGAGAACTTTATCTAATTGGTGGAGTTCTAAGAGAATTCTTGGAAACAGGTGATATTGAAAATGTAAGAGATATTGATCTTGTAATCAGCACAAAAAAAGTTGGTCAGTTTCATGAAATCTGTGCAAAATATCATACCAAAAAGAATTCTTTTGGCGGATATAAAATTAACTGCGATGACTTTACAATTGATCTATGGAGAATTGAAAGCACATGGGCATACAAGAAAAATATCATCAAATGTTCTGAAGAAGATTACTTAAAGAATTTGCCTTATACGGTATTTTATAATATGGATTCCTTGGTTTACGATATCAAAAACAATATATGGTATGATGATCTTTACAAAGAAACAAAAGAAAGTAATGTTTTGGATATTGTATTAGAAGAAAATCCTCATGTTGATTTGAATATTTTAAGAGGAATGATCTTTCAGAACAGATATCATATGAAGTATTCTGAACGACTTAAAAAACTGATTTGTGAGCGTTGCAAAAATGAGAAAGAATATGAAAAAATACTGTATTCTATTGAACTCAAACGATATAAAAAAGAGATTTTGTCTTTGAAGGATATTGAAGAACAGTTGTATTATATTCTCTCAGAAAACGTAGATGAATAATTACAAAATCTTTCATCTTTCATATTTAAGATGTAACTTAAATGACGATTGAGAGAAAGGAGATGTTAGACATGTATTTTGTATGCAATCTTACCCCTACGACTTCCTTCTAGTTGTATGATCACAAGAAATGTATTATAATATAGAAGGAAGGGAAACTAATGGGAAATGATCTAAATAATGCCATGGATAGTACTGAAGGTAATAATCAGTACGATGAAGCTGCAAAAAGGATCCTTGGAAACAAAGAGGTTCTGTCTCATATTCTGACCAATACGGTAGATGAATATAAGAAAATGAAACCAGAAGATGTCATTCCTTTGATCGAGAGCGATCCATACATCAGTATTGTCCCTGTGGAACCAGGATTAACAAATGCGGAAAAGACCGTAAATGGAGAAAGGATCGTTGGCTTCAACACAGAAAATTCAGAAAGATATGAGGGATTGATCCGATTTGATGTTATATTTTATGTTTTGACAAAAGATGGAAAAAATAAGATTATCATCAATGTGGAGGCTCAGCGAAATGAGAATACCGCATATCCACTTTTGAATCGAGCAATCTTTTATGACTGCCGAGTGCTTGCTTCACAGAAAGAACGCAAATTTTCAAAATCGAACTATCAGGATATCAAGAGAACCTACAGTATCTGGATCTGTATGAATACCGGAGAAAATTGTATGAATCATATTCATCTGGTCAATGATAATATCATTGGAAACCATCATTGGAAGGGAGATATCGATATTTTTAATCTGATCATGATCGGAGTTAATGACAGTTGTGTCCCGGAAGCAGATGAAAGTAAATTTTACAGATTCCTGTGTGCATTGTTTGCCGATCCAGAAAAAGTGCCTTTCCAAGAAAAGAAAGATATTCTGAATCAGGAATATAATGTATGGACTCCAGAAATCAGAAAGGAAGTGGAGACTATGTGTAATTTATCACAGACAATTGCAGAGAGAGCTGAAATTAAAGGTTTTGATAAGGGATTTAACAAAGGAACTATTGAAACTTTAGTTGCACTTGTTAAAAAAAATCGACTTTCTATCACAGATGCAGCTGAAGAAGCAAATATGACGGAAGAAGAGTTCAAGAAATATCTGTCATAAGAAAACAAAATACAAAACTACAAATCAAAGCAGGGAAGATTCAATTCTTCTCTGTTTTTTTATTTTTTCTCCTATCTCTCATATTTATCATATAAAAACATATGACGAAGAGAGAAAAAGGAGGTTTTGCTATGGCAGCAATTCAATTCGCAACAAATAGTTTACCATTTCATTTATTTCAGGATTATATGAACCTGACAGTTACATTTTTAAAATATTTCAATAATTATGAAAATCAAAAAGATGATTTTTTGATCCAATATGCAAGAGAAGATAATGATTATTATGCAGTTCGATTGATTAAAGCATTAGAAATCGGTCCATCCGGTCCTTTAAAATCTATTTTTTCAGATTATTGGAATTACATGTGTCAATTTGGGATTGCAGAAAATACCGAACATTATTTTGGTGGACTTTGCATGAATGGAAATGAGCTGATTGAAAAATATCGTAACCAGGATGGCAGCAGAAATGAGTTTGTTTATAAACTTGTCATGGCTTATGTCGAATGGAAGGGGTTTGAAATGAATCAGAAAAGTGTTGTTGCAGCATAATTTGGGAAAACAGACAGGAATTGATCTTGTCTGTTTTTTATATGTGAAAAAGCGGAAAAATCAAATCCCTCATATTTGTATTAGAAAGTAAAAAAAACAAAACTATAAGAATTGGTGGAGGAAATAAATAATGAAACGATCAGAAACTATCATCATTGAAAGTGTACTATATCAAGATCTTTTTGGTACTAATCCATCTCTTGCAAAAGAATATGGCACAACAGAAGTAACGATCCAATTTCCAAAAAAGAAAAAAGAACTTGTAGATTTCATGAGCTACGAAGCAAGAAAAGATATTTTTCGATGTTATGAGATCAAAGTTAGTATGAATGATTTTCACAGTAAAGCTGCAAAATCATGGTATGGAAATTACAATTACTTAGTCTTATCAAGAGACTTATATATGCAGCAGTCATTAGAAAAATGGAAAGAACAGGTTCCAAAACATGTTGGAATTATTTTTGTTAACGCAGATGCGGAATACAAACACAAGGAAGTGGTAAAACGCCCAGAATACATAGATATTCCAAAAGAAGAAAAAGAGCTTCTAAAACGAAGTCTGATTCGAACATTGTTTTACCAAAATGACAAGAATCGAAAAAAGGAGTGATCATATGAATCAGCAAGAATCATTGGAATTTTTGCAGCAATGTATAAATGAAGTCAAAAATTGGACGCCAGAAGATAAAGAAAGAGCCAAACAACTTTTTGAAGAAATGAATCTTGAAAATATAAAATCAGGGTCTCAAAATCCATCCGATGGATATTTTGAATTCATTTTGCCAAATGGAGAAACAACACTATAAGAAAAATATAGAAAGATAAGTAAATGTGCTGTAATCTGCTCGTTTTTTATAGGAACCACTTTTTTTCTCAAATCTTGCATATTTGAAATGAGAACAAATATACAAGGAGAAAAGGAAAATGGTTAAGAAACAATATACTGTAGAACGCGTTGGTCAAATGGATTTTTTTGATAATTATCGTGTGCCATATAATGATGATGCATCTGTACTTGTGGACAATACAGACGGTGTGTATCACGGAAATATTTTAGAATTTAAGCTGAACATCAATAATACAGGAAAAGTGCTATTTCAGGCGATTAAGTATCTGTCAAAGATGCGCATTAAAGGTGAATCGGTTCCTGCAAGGATTTTACTCATCGATTTAAACGCAACAAAGGTTTATGTCTATAATTCCATGGATTATATTGATGATATTCAGAAAGTTTACATCGGAGCGGCATCTGTAGGCAACAATGCATTCAATTCAAATGTAACGCCTGTCGCAGAGTATGATTATATGGATATGGTTGATTCGGCAGAGGTGCAAAAACTTCTTATTAATCGTGTTTCAGATGAGACAGATTGGTATGTTCCGATAGACATTGATGAAAACTGTATTGTCGGATGGGCTGAAAGATATTATAGAGAAGTGCCTACTGCTACAAAAGGCGATTTTCTTGGAGATGGTACTGGTAAAATTAACACAAATGGAGAAATCCGTGATCCAAGACATTTTAAAGACCTTATCAATCCATACACAGAACCTACCAATGAGAAATTCAAGTATCTCATGGACTGTCTGAATGACCGTTTAAATAAAAAAGATTTAGGTGCATTTTATACGCCAAAGGCTTATTGTGAGAAAGCATCTGAACTTGTAATGAAAGCCGTGGAACGTGTGCCGGATGGCAATGATTATGTTATCATAGATAGGGCAGCAGGCACAGGGAATCTCGAAGCTGCTCTTATCGGTAAATTTGATAAAAATGGGGATGAGCTTATTTCTCATTGTGTTGTATCTACATATGAGTATTATGAGTATAAAGTCTTATCAGAAAGAATTGGTGATAAGGTACGAAATATCATTCCACCAACAGAAGCAAATGTCATTTACGAGAATGGTAAAGTTTCTAATGCAGATGCTATGAGTAAAGACTTTATCGAAAATCCATTGATGAAACAGTATGTGGATGATGATGGGTGTACGATTATTCTGTTTGAAAATCCACCATATCAAGATAGTTCTGCCATTACTTATGTGGATGATAATGGTGACAGACCAGGAACAGGAAGAAAAAATAATTTTGTAACACAAGAATATGTTGCAAATATGAATGCCTTGAGAGAGAGTAAAGGTTCTTTTAGAGAATTAACAAATTTATTTATATGGTCAGGTTTTAAATATTATTTACGCCAAAATACTGATAGCTATATTTTATTTAGCCCTTGTAAATATTTTAAAACTATTGGTCTTACAGATAATGTCAAATTTGAAAAGGGTTATGTTTTTAACCGAAAATATTTTCATGCAACGCCAAGCATTATTTCTTGTGTTTATTGGAACAACACAAAAGTTGATATTCCTGAGGATAACTATGTGTTAGAAATCATAGATATAGAAGATAGTAAATGTGTCTCACAAGGTAATTTAATTGTTAAAAAGGTTAATACAACATTTCTTAATTATTTTGATAAACGTAAATTTCCTTCAGATATTAAAAATGCGGTTTATCTTGGTCGTGATGGAGAAGAAGATACTACACATAAAAAAGATGGTAAGTCTATATATAATGACAATATCATAGGGTATTTAAGAGTAATTGGGTATAGTGCAGATGCGATGAACTCAATTTTAATTAGAGAAACTTATTTTGGAACAAGAGGATTTTATTTAAGAAGTGACAATTATTTAAATAAACTACCTTTATTTGTTGCTAAAAAGTTACCGCAAGATGAATGGTACGAAAAGGATATTTATTATACAAATTCCGATGGTGGCGACGCCTATACACATGACAATGATTTCTTAAAATCATGTCTGATTTACACATGTCTTTCAAATCAGAATAAGTGCTTATCATTTGACGGTTCTGATGGTAGATATTATCGCAACGAACTCTGTTTCGATACCACAAATGGAGATACCGTTGCATCTGATGATCTTACAAAGATGACCTTAGATGCAGATGAGAAGGCTCTTATAAAACTCTGGGAAGATATTCTTGTAGAAGCAAAGAGAACTGCAAATTATGACAGCAGACTTACATACGGTGTATATCAGATTACAAAAGAACTGAATACATCCTACAAAACAGGAACTGGAAGATCCAAGAAAACAGTATATGATTATCCTACACTCAATGGATATTTACAAACATTACGCACTAATCTGAAAGCGTATTATAAGAGTCATATCACTGACAAGATGTTTCAGTATGAACTGTTGAAATAAAATAGTATGGGCTGTCTAGCTATGGACAGCCCGATTTATGAAATTATTGAAAGGTTGGTTAAAAAATGCCTACAAAGAAACAACATTATATTCCTCGTATGTTATTGAAACGTTTTACAACATTTCATGTTCCAATGAGAAAACCATTGATTTATCAATATGATAAAAACAAAGATATTGAGCGATTGGTTGATATTTATGATATATGTCGAAAAAAAAATCTGTACGAGATTAAGAATGAATCAGGAATTATTTCACATAAAGAAATCAATTTAATTGAAAATGGTTTTTCACGTTTAGAATCTGTATGGAATAAAATTATTGATAAAATTGAGCAAAACAAAACTATTAATCAAAATGATAGATGCAGATTGGGCGTTTTATTAGTTTTACAGTTAATACGTGTGCCAGAAGTTATGAAATTTACATCAAGATGGATATACGATACATCTATGAATATTGGAAAACCTGTAACACAAAATGAAGCTGATAGATATATGAAGTTGGCTTCTTTCGTGTGGGGAGATGTTGAACCAGAGTCAAATTGGATATTGAATGTTTTGCTTAATAATATTTTAGCAAATAAAAATATTATTATTTATCGTTCTGAATATGATTTCATATTAAACGGAGAGCGTCCAGTTTTATGTCTAAAATTATTTGACACTAATGATATCAATAATTGCAAATGGTTTTTACCAATTACAAAGAATCATTGTATTGGGTTGGTTGATGAAAAGGGATTGCCTGATGAAGAGATTCAACTATATGTGGATATAAATAAAGACTTTACTTACTTTATTAATGAGCGAATTTTTCGAAATAACGGACGTTTTATATATGGAAGAAATCCCAATTTAAGTCGATTTAATAAGCAGACTGTTATTGAAAAAAAAGATGAAGAGTTATATTATGAAAAGTTATATCATTATATTATTCAGTCAAAATATTGAAAAAATATAAGTAAAATTAAAAAAAAGACAGACGCTTTTCCGTTAATTGGAATGTGTCTGTCTTTTTAACTTTACTACTAAATAGTTAATTTGACATTATTTACATCAGTATCTGCTCGTTTTTTTATATATGAAAAACTTTTTCTCCAAAATCTCTCATATTTGATATGTAGAAAAAATAAAGCGAAAGGAGAAAAAGACATGGAAAAGAAAAATCATGCTGTCGCATATGTAGATGGAAGTTACTCGAACAATACTGCCGGATATGGTGTTGTGTTCTTTTATGAAGATGCAAAAGAACCAGAATATTTTAGTGGACGATGTAAAAATGCTTCTATGAACAATGTTTCTGGAGAAATTGAAGCTTCTCTCTTTGCAGTAAATAAAGCTTTGGAATATGGATGCTCTTCGATTGATATCTTTTATGATTACACAGGAATTGCATATTGGGCGACTGGAGTATGGAGAGCAAAGAAAAAAGAAACAATGGCATATCGTGATCAGATGAATTTTTTCAAAGGAATGATCGATATTCAATTTCATCATGTGGAAGCACATACTGGAGATCGATGGAATGAAAAAGCAGATGATCTGGCGATCAATGCTGTTCTTGGAAAGAAAGAAGAAAAGATCCAGGAAGTTGACACATATGATGCAAAAGATCGTGGAATCAAACCGGAATGTTCTGCTGCCATTCGAAGATTTTATCAAAAAAAAGATCATAAATTTAAAGATTTTATGCAGTTGAAGGTTGGTGGAATCGATCGGTTTTCTCGATTAAAAGAAGAAGATCTGGAAGATATGATCCTATCTGAAATGAAAGAGACCATTGAAAAAGGAATTCATGATCCATCAAGCTACAATAATGTTTTGAAATGGATGCTGCGAGGATTGTCATTGGATGATGCGATACATAAGGTCAATGTAGATTATGAGATTGCATCAAATTGTACTTATTATTAGGAAGGAATTTTTATGAAACAGGAAAAAGAACAGGGACTGTGCTCATCAGAAGTGCAGTCGCAAAGAGAAAAATTTGGAACCAATAAATTGCCAGAGCCAGAATTACAGACAACTTTAGATTTTGTAAAGGACGCTTTGTTTTCTGATAAGATTGTTATCTTGTTAATGGTCATGGCTCTGATCCAGTTATTTTTAGCGATCACTGGATTTGGCACATTTTCAGAACCAGTTATGATCGCAGTTGTATTAGGAATCATTACTGCTATTGGAGTAAAAACAGGAAAAGGCGTTCAGGAAGCGAACCGAAAATTAAAGGAAAAATCATCTTTAAAATATTGCAATGTTATTCGTGACGGAAAGGTTCAGACGATCAATAAAGATGATATCGTGGTTGGTGATCTTGTCTGTATCGAATTAGGACAGGATATTTACGCAGATGGATATATCGTAGATGGCGAAGTATCAGTTAGTAATGCTGCGATCAATGGAGAAACCATTGAGATCCATAAAAAGCCGATCAAAGGTTATATTCCAGAAAAGATCACATCAGATTCTTATAACAATGAAAACTGCTTATTTGCAGGAACAACTGTGATGGAAGGCAGTGGAAAAATGATCGTCACGACAGTGGGAATTGACACAGTAAATGGAAAAACGCTGGTTGATTCTCAAACATTAGAAGCTCCAGAAACAGCACTAACGATCGCATTAAATAAATTAAGTGATTTCATTACTCGCTGGGGATCCATTGCTGCATTTGTAGCATTTGCATTAATGGTTGTAATTGAAGTCATTGGTGGTGGATATCAGAACCAGGAATGGATGATGATCTTTAAAGATATTGTTGAAAAAGCAAGTGTTGCTTTAACGATCATCGTTGCTGCAGTTCCAGAAGGATTACCAATGATCGTCAAATTAGTAACTCAGCAGAATGTTGTGAATATGGAAAAAGCAAATATTCTTGCAGTCAATCCAAATAAGATCCCAGAAATGGCATATTTAAATCTTGTTTGTACTGATAAAACTGGAACATTAACAACTGGAATTATGACTCCAGAGATCATTTCTGGAGATGCCTTTCAGGAAAATCTTGTTTTAAACAATGAGGCTGTTTTCGATAAAGACGGGAATATCACTGGTGGAAATTCTATTGATCGAGCTATGTTATCTATTCTTTTATTAAAAGATAAGATGAAAGTTTACGATGAAGCAATGAAGAAAGAAATTGTTGCCAGACAGCCATTTAGCAGTAAATTAAAATTTTCTGGTGTCTCAGTCAAAGAAAATGATGTTGTTTTTTCTTATTATAAAGGGGCTCCAGAAAGAATCTTAGAACACTGTACCAAATATATCGATCCAGTTGGCGGAGATATCATGGATTTGGATGTGATCAGAAGATCAGAAATTCAACAGCAGTTATCAGAAGCCAATCATAAAGCAATTCGCTGTGTTGCTTTTGCAAGAAAAAATGGTCAGCTTGAAAAAGATATTTTACCAGATGATATGGTGTTTGAAGGCTTTGTTGGAGTCAGAGATCCTTTAAGAGAAGGTGTAAAAGAAGCTGTTCAGACAGCAAAAGAAGCTGGTATTCAGGTCATTGAAATGACAGGAGATGCATTAGAAACAGCTATTGCGATCGCAAGAGAAGCTGGTATTTATGAAGATGGAGATATTGCATTAACAGATCAGGAATTTTCTGAAATGAAAGATGATAAGATCAAAGATATTCTCCCAAGACTAAAAGTGATCGCACGATGTGCTCCAAGCACAAAGCTTCGATTAGTTACTTTAGCACAGGAAACAGGAATGTCTGTTGCAATGACTGGAGACGGAACCAATGATTCTCCTGCATTAGCAAGAGCAGATGTTGGATTTGCTATGAATTCCGGAACAGATGTTGCAAAAGCAGCTGGAGATATCATTTTAACAGATGATAATTTTACATCGATCATTCGTGGCATTAAATTAGGAAGAACATTTATGCATAACATTAATATGTTCCTTGATTTTCAGTTACCGATCAATATTTCCTTGTTACTGCTGAATCTGATATTCCCATTCTTTAGTACAGGAGCCTTTTTAACATCAGCACTGATTCTGATCATTAATATCATCATGGATTCTTTAAACTCCTTAAGTTTTGGATCTGAACCAGAAAAAGAAGAGTACATGAAAGAAAAACCATTTGTAAAAGGAACCGGATTATTTGATAAACAGTCAAAATTAAGAATCGGAACGGCAACAACATCTTTCATCCTTGCTTACATTATTTTAATGTTTCCATGTGCAACCATGTTCCATGGAGAAGTAGAACAGCTAACCGCACGTTTTGTCTTATTATGTTTTATGGCTGTAATGAACGGATTCTGTGTACGTGTTGAAGGAGCTAATTTATTGAAAGGAATCACAAAAAATAAATTATTCCCTGCGATCGCTTTTGGAATCTTAGCAGGTGCAGTGATCATTGCACAGCTTTTATATGGATTATTAGGACTTGCTCCATTAAATGGAATGCAGTGGTTAGTGATCATCATATTATCTATGATCGTTGTTCCGATCGATCTTGCAAGAAAACGTATTGCGTCAAAATAAGAAAGGATGGTTTCATGAAATTAGTAAGAATATTGTTCTTAATTTTCATTAGTGGGTATTATTCAAAAATTTTGTTTCAAGTGATCAATAATCAAGCGACCTATGATAATTTAAAAGCGTTTACGATTGGTGCTATTATCAGCTTTTTTGTAGCAACATTCTTACAAATATCATTTTATCTTAAGAAAGGAGAAGCAGGGGAGTAATTCTCTCCTCTGCTAACATATTTATGAGTCGAAGTGCACAAGTAACAGTTATGAAGACAATGAAAGTCTTTATGCTGATCTTTGAAATTTACTTTATGTATTTATTGATCACAGGAACATATCCAGAAGGCTCGTTAAAGCTGATCGTTGGAATTACTATCGGACTTAGCTTATTTCGAATGATCAAAGAAATGTCTCAGCCAATGCCATATTCGGAAAAAGCGATCAAAGAAAGATATGGAAATGCCAAAAATGCTCTCTTCTATGATGACTATTATGGATCAGTAAATTATTATACAACCGATCAGAAGTTTCATGGCAAGGTAGAAGTGTCTCTTGCAAGAGGCCCGATCTATGGAAAAGATGAAGATACCACTTTTGAATGCGAATATGCAGATGAAGTAGAAGATAAATTCAAAGAACTGGTAGAACATTGGAAAGAAGTAGAAGCAAATTACTTAAAAGCAAACAAAAAATAATCATCTTCTTTTTCATCTCTCATATTTGGTATGAAAAAAATGAAGAATAGAGAAAAAAGGAGAATTAACATGAATGTATCATGTAAAAATTGCAGATTTGCAGGAATCAATGGGGAACAGAAGATCGTTTGTCCAAATGAAGAGTTATGTGTAAAAAAGCCAATCACTCAGGAAGAACGCAGAGAAGATGTTCCATTATATCAGAGAGCCTGCTATGTGCCATTATAAGATCAGAGATTTCTCTGGTCTTTTTTTATCATTTGCAAAATCTTTCATATTTAAAATGTAACATAGATGACGATATAGAGAAAAAGGAGAAATTACTATGAGTAAAGAAAATATCTTAGAAGTTAAGGAATCAGAAGTATTCAAAGATCTGATCATTGAAATCAAAAATGAGATGCATGAAAAATATGTAGAAACACAGAATTCGAACATTTCTTTTGAAGATTTTGTGGAGAATTTTTATTTCCATGTAGGTTATGTTCTAAGAAAGAAAATAGCTTGTGCCGGTCAGATGTTAATGGATCATGGGATGCCATTTCCAGAAGCAAAAAACACTTTGTTTGATCTTTTAACAAAAGATGATGCAGAAATTCTTGCTGTTTCTAATTCAATCTTTCCAGGAAGTAAAAAATATGTTGTCGGTTGTTGCCGGTAAAGCTTTGTAAAAGGAGAAAAGTTATGAATAACAATAAGAAGTATTTTCCTGTTTACAAAGGAACATTGGCTGATGCAAGGAAAGAACTGAGTATAGATCTTTATCTTGATTCGAAACAATGGAATCTTGCATGCAAAACAGCGATCGAATATATCCTTGATCGGAATAGAACAACCAATTTAAAACAAGCTGTAAAAGAGCTTCTTGATGATTTTGGAGAAGATCGAGTTGTATTTATGATCGCAAATACAGTTCAGTATTATACCTATGAAGATTGGTTTTCGAAAGAAAATGAAAAATGGGCAGGAGAAATCGATATTCCAGAAAATTTCAATCGAGGAATCGATATTAATTCTCGTTACATTATTGATGGAGATGTATCGATTTTAAACGAAGTCGTGAATGAATTAAGAGCTATGATCTAAGAAAAAGGAGAAAAAATTATGAATCAGATTCAGGTGACATGTGACAAGGAATGTATTTACCGCAATGACGGTTTTTGTGAATGTGATCAGCATTTATTGGATATTGCAGAAGAATTCCTAAGATTAAAAAGAGGAGAAGAAGTTGAACATTTAAAGGAAAGAGAATCTATTGGTGCAGCAAGTATGGAAGATTGTTCTAAATATGAATGGGATTTTCTTCATGAGTCTATTTGGATCAATCCGTGGAAAGTGCTTTCTAAAGAAGAATGTGATCCAGAACTTGGAAGAAAAATTATAAAACTGTTCCATAGAGAAAACGGATACGTGTGCTTTGAGCTTATGCGTAACAGGAATAATGAAATAGAAGCAGAAGATGTTCTACTTAATCGAGCTTTATGTAACGCTGATAAAAACGCATCTAAATATCCTAAATGGACAGAATTTCCAGAAGAAGTTTTACAATGCATTTCTGATGAACCTTTTGTAATGCATGTTTTGGATAATGATGAAATATCAGCGATCGATCTCATGAAAATGAAGGATCTTTTGAAAAAATATCCGATATTAAAAGATGTGTTTTCATTAAATGAAGAAGACCGATCTTTGGAGATTTACTCAGAAGCGATGTGCAAGATTCGTTGGGATATGCATCCTATTTATGGGCAAGATGACTGTGTAAAAGATCAAAAAAGAGATTTGATAGAAAAGTTCATTGTTGATGGCATTGAAAATGCTATCAGCTACTATAATACCTATATCTATGATGGATGTAATGGTTATCATTTTGCAAAAGATTATCCTCAATTCACAAAATATGGCTTGGTTTATGGATGTTCTGAAAATGCAAAATTAGAAAAGCAGAAAAGAATTTCGAAAAACTGTGATGCAATTCGTTTCTTAACTGTTGAAGAAAATATTTCTGATTACGAAGCTCAGGAAATCATTCTGAATTTTGTAAAACGAACAGATCCGGACCATATTTCTGATAAGAGTAATATTGAAAGTGTTCATGAAGATATTAAAAACTATGCTCATCGTATTTTCTTACATGAGACACTCGAAAAAGAGTAAAAAAAGAGAGTCCGATTGGGACTCTTTTTTCTTTTTTGGCTTCTACAAAATATATATCAAACAAAACCAAGAGTTGTAGAAACCGTCCATGCAAATTCAATTTATGCTTCTTTTGTATTATACAGAAAGTATGTTCGAACTGCAAGTATTTTTTATAAAATCTTCCATCACTCATATTTAACATGTAAACAAATAATGACGATTTAGAGAAAGGAGAAAAACTAAATACTATGCTTTCAAGGGTTTGAGAGTAGTGTAATTTCAAATGAAAATATAATTTAAAAGAAAAGGAGAAAAAATTAATGAGTTGGATCAGTGGAGAATTTGTTATTAATGATATGACGGAAAAGACTTTAAAAAAGGCATATTTATCCTTGTCGTCTGCTGTAAGACATAATGCAGATTTGGAGGAATTTCCGTATATGGGAACGGACATCATGAAAATTAAACCTTTTCATAAAGGAAAAATTTATGATTCTCAGGAAGAAGCTTCTAAAGCATTAGGCGAATCATATGCTAGTTGGGCAAAAGAATATAATGTGGCTGCTGCCTTTTATGACACCAGTGCTGCAAAAGAAACAAAACGTATAAAGACCTCAAAAGAACGCTTAGAAAAAGAACATCAGAAATTAAACGATTATATCAAGAAAAATGATTGCAAAAATTTCAAGGCGAAATTAATCACATGCCCAAAATGTGAATCTAAGATCAATAAAAAATACATTTTGCGAAATATGTGTCCTTTATGCAAACATGATCTGCGTTCTAAAACAGTCATTGAAACAACACAGCGTTATCAGAATAATATCCAGAAGCTTTCAGACGAAATTTGTCAGGAAAATCTGAAACAGAAAGAAAAACTTCCTGTTCGATATCTCGTTGGATATTGCGAACATATTGGATAATTTTTTATATATGAAAAATTGTATTCAGAAAAATTATCATATTTAAAGGAGAAAAACTTATGAAAACAGAAATTTTTAGCTTTAACGAACTTAATGTGGACGGAAATGGGGATTATGTACAGATCGTTATTCAGGTTACTGGATCTGATTTCGATTATTCCTCCATATTAGATTACATCCGAGCTCTAAAACGGAAAACAGAATATGCTGATACAGATTATCTTGTAGATGAAACCTGTGAATGGCTTCGATCTAAAGGAAATGTGTGTACCCATATTCCGTTTTGTGTGGTTGAATTTTAAAAAAGGAGAAAAATTATGACTATTGGAAACCGAATGAGAGAAATCAGAGGCAAACTTGGAATGACTCAGGCAGAACTTGCAGAAGAATTAGACATTGATGAAAAAAGATTATCTGATTATGAAAACGGAAATCTTGTTCCATCAAGCGTAATACAGGATCTTGCAAGAATCAGTGGATTTTCTCCATCCTATATTTTTGGTTGGAAAGAAAATGAAGATAAAAATCCTTTTGCAAGGCTTGATGAAAATGATACGAAAAAGTATCTTAGCGATATGATCAAAATCTTTGAAGAATGTACGAATACAGAAACTGATGAAAACGCTCAGACTAGATTATATAATAAGTTGGGACATCAGTGCTTCAAATGGGGTATTTCAACACAAGTAGCATCGTTGATTGAATATTGTTTTAAGATTATTATCAACGATAAAACTTGTAATGGATATATTTCTATTAAAGCAGAAAGTTTAGAAAAAGCTTACAACAAAGCATATTCTATTGTTTCGAATAATCTGTCTGCGGCACTTCCTGATGTTGATATTCCATATTATCTAAAAGTCATTGAAGAGGAATGGTATCCAAGATATAGTGTTCTTTCCATTGATAAAAACTATCATAGAAGTTCTTTTACAATGTATGAATATACTACAGCTTCACAAAAATATGAACAATTAGTTAAGGCTGTAAAAAAAGAAAAAAATGATACTGTTGTTTATCTGCTGATCAAAACATGCAGCAAAGCAGATTGGTCAGAGCTAAAATGCTATGGAGAATAAGAGAAAATAAGTAATTAATAGTAGAAGTCCACTTGCCACTTTTTATTATGTGGTTCGTGGAACTTCATTTTTAGATTAGAATTTAAAGGAGAAAAATTATGACAAATACTAACAATTTCATAGAACAGAATCGCCGCTATCTTATCGATGATATGATCGATAGTATCGAATTATGTCTTAGTTATCATATCGATAAACAGACAAGACCTAAATTGTACAATGAATTGAGTGAAAAGTTGTGCAAATGGGGTGTAACGAAAAGAAGTATTCCATTAATTGAGTATTGTTTTAAACTTTATATCAATGATAAAGCTTGTTTTGGTAATTTTAACGTCAAAGCAGAAAACTTGGAAGAAGCTTATGATATTGCCTATACGACACTCGCATCAAAGCTTTCCGGTATTTTACCTGACATTGATATTCCATACTCTGTTGAAGCAATAAAAGAAGAAGGATATCCTCGATATCGTGTACTTTCTTACAATTCAGAGAAAGATGAAAAAGAATGTTTTATTACATCTGATCATACAGAAGCACGAGTAAAATACAATGAGTTGGATGGAGAAAGTGATACTATCTCATTATTCATCCAAACAAGTCATGAAGCAGGATGGTCTGTTTTAAAGCATCGTCTTTCAAATCGTGTGAAATTTTAAAGGAGAAAATTTATGAAAAGGAAAAAAGTTGTCAGAATGTTAAAAGAAATGCAAAAAACAGTATACAATTCTGATATGTTTGAAAAAGCAGGACCTCAGCAGAAATGGATCATTGAGAATCTGCTTGGAAACGCAATTGCAGAACTAGATGGATATCCATATGCGATCGGACTAAAAAATAAGAATCTTATTGAATCTAAAGTGGTCCATCCTGAGAGCGAATATGACTATGTTGATAGATTTGATGATGACGAAGCAGATTTGTTAAATTATGATTGCAGATATTCATATTCTAAACCAGATCTAAAAGATCCTTTTCTGATCACAAAGGAAATGATCGCTATTGGAATTTATCAAACAATTTTCAATTATGAAGAACAAGGTGATGGAAAGATCAAAGTAATTCTATATCCAAGCAATGTAAGATTTACAATTGGAATAGAATCATTATCTATATCATCTGACATTAGAAAAGTCGAAATCATATTTTCTTATCTAAGAACACAGTATAGGAGCATGGATGCAAAATTATTTAATGAAATCCAGGAAAATATCATTGATCAATATATACAGTATATGGCATATGAAGGGATTAAAAAAACAAATACTTTAGATTTTCATGTAAGAATGCAAGAATGCGATTTATTGAAATTGTATGACCTTTTTATTTATCATCGTGATCGAAATCATCTGATGGTTAACGCTAATTCATGTGATAATGATGTTTGTTGTAATCGATATGCTAGTAAATATGCGAATGCCATCGGAGAAGAAATTAATATAAACGAATTCAATGATGTATTGATTGGAAATTGTTATGAACGAGATCCTGAGAGATTTTCAAAACTTTATGATGGAATGTTTAAACATTTCTTAGAGTCATTTAATTTTGAAGCAAATGGGATCTATCGTATTCATGATTTTACATGCGCAGATGGTGTTTTAATCGGAAGAAAAATGGAATTTGTATTTGAATGAGTTATTTTTAAAAGGAGAAAATTATGAAAACAATAGGTTTTTTACTCACAAAAGAAATGGTCGATGCCGCAATGGATGTTGGAACATTAGAATTTGAGTCTTGTTGGTATAAAGATACGGAATGCATTGAATGCACAGTAAATGAGGAGGACTCTTTTCTTTTGATGGATGTAGATGAACGTTTTATGTATGAGGAAAACATGTATAATCCAGATGTTTACTCAAACGAAGAAAAGATTTCTATTATTTATAATCAGTTATTGAAAGATTATAAAAATGACAGTCTAGAAAATTTCAAAGATATTCAAAATGCTATCATTGATTCTTATATAGTTTCTGTAGGAGAAGATATTTCTTATGAAATCATAGGCGCAGGAGAAACAGATATATTAAAACATCTAAACTTTCATGTTAAATTACCAGAATGCGATTTATTGGAATTATATGATCGTATCCTTTGGAATACTGAAAGAAAAAGATTAATTACGAACATGACCATTTGTGAAGATGATGCTTTATTATCCAGATATAAAATATTTTTGAAGACTTGTGGCATCGAAAAGAGTCAATTAAAAGCGGTAACAGGAAATGAATATGAATGTGATCATAAAAAGCTTCCTAATATCTTTGATGGATTATTCAGTGATTTTATCAAGCAGTTTGACTATGATACAAATGACATCCATTGTATCTGTAATATGGGGTATTTGGATGAATATTCTGATCCTAAATATGAAGATGTAGATGTTATGGGTGAATTAATTAATGCTTTTTAAAAGGAGAAAATATGTTAGAAATCAAAGGAAAGGTAAATACTGCTATCTGTTATGCAAAAGTGATCGAAGATGATGCGATTGAACAGATTCGGACCATGTGTAATTATGGATTAACAGAAGGCAGCAAGATTCGTATTATGCCTGATGTACATGCAGGAGCAGGTTGTACTATTGGTACAACTATGACAGTATCTGATAAAGCATGCCCAAATGTTGTCGGTGTTGATATCGGATGCGGAATGTATACAATTCAATTAAAAGGAAAAGAGCTTGATTTTAAAAAAATCGATGAAGTTTGTCATTATATTCCTTCTGGAAGAGATGTATGGGAAGAAAATAACTCTGATTTTGATCTTGAACGATTAAGATGTTATAAAAGCTTGAAAAATCCTGATAGGTTAGAAAAATCTATGGGAACATTAGGCAGCGGGAACCATTTTATTGAAATCGATCAGGCATCCAATGGAGCCTATTATCTTATCATTCATTCCGGTAGTCGTAATCTCGGAAAACAGGTTGCTGAATATTATCAACAGCTTGCCATTGAATTACATATGGGAAAAGAAGAATATGCTGCTAAGAAAGCAGCGATCATCGAAACTTACAAATCTACTGGTAAAAGCAAAGAGATACAAGCAGCATTAGTAGAATTGAAAAAAGAATATGAATCAAAAATTTTAAATATTCCAAATTCACTTTGCTGGTTATATGGAAAATCTTTCAAAGATTACTTACATGATGTAGAAATTTGTCAGGAATTTGCAAGAAAAAGCAGAGAAAAAATGGCTCAGATCATTTTAGAAAGAACTGGTATGACAGCAGAAGAATCATTTCATACAATTCACAATTACATTGACACAGAAGAAATGATCTTAAGAAAAGGTGCGATCGCAGCACATAAAGGTAAAAAAGTTCTAATTCCAGTAAATATGCGAGACGGATCGATTCTTGCTATTGGAAAAGGGAACGATGAATGGAATCAGTCAGCACCACATGGTGCAGGCAGGTTAATGTCCAGGTCAAAAGCCAGAGAAACAGTTGATATGGAAGAGTATAAGAAATCTATGAGTGGAATTTATACAACATCAGTCAATGAATGTACATTAGATGAAGCACCGATGGCTTATAAATCATTAGAAGATATCATTGATGTGGTCAGTGAGTCAGTAAATATTGTGGAAGTAATGAAACCTGTGTTCAATTTCAAAGCATCATAAAAGGAGAAAATCAATGAATCAATACGAATGGAAATATGGAGAAAATAATTATCAGAACTACTATGACGTAAAACTTGGAAAAGATTACCTTTGTGTGTTTGCAAATAAATCGGTCCCAAACATATGGCTAGGTACATATATTAAATATGGCTATGGCCCTGTAACTATTGGAAATAAAACTTTCAATGATAAACAACGCAAAAAGGAATCCAAGAATGGAATGATGAAATTTCAGTATCAGATGCCTAGCAAAATTCAGATGTTATCCAGTAATGATCCTGAGTACATGAAGGAAAAAGTTATATATGCCTATGAGCATAATTTATTGGAGGTTGATTGTTAAAAATAGTCTAGTAAAATAAGAAATGAGAAAATCATAATGGAAAAATTGGTATTTTGGACAATTAATACAGATGGGAATCTCAAACCATGGCGTATGACCTTAGATGATTTAAGAAATGAATACTATGGTAATTGCGATCTTCCATCATTAGATAATTGAAAGATAAGATAGAAAGCATACGTATTTGAAGTCGGAGAATTTTCTTCGGCTTTTTTTTATATATGAATTTTATTATGCCGAAAATCCTACATATTTATAATGAAACAATTCATATGACGAAAGGAGAAAGAATATGAATCGAGAAAAAACATTGCAAGGTTCGAATATGGGGATGTGATACAGATCTTGATAAATGTATACAAAAATTCGAAGAATACACGGAGAAATTTAAATTAAATGAAGAAGGAGAAATTGTCGATGAATGATAAAATTCATGGTGTAACATTGCCAAAAGGAGAAAAATTGTTAAAATATTGCCGTTCTCGTAACTGTCAATGTCAAGAATATGTGAAATGTAAAAAGGATGGTAAGAGATATCATGTTCCACAATGTCCAATACAAAAACATCTAAATGCCAAATATTCGTGCAATTGTGTATTGGATTATATCTCAGAAGAAACCTTGGACCAATATTTGCGGATCATTGAAAATGCAGATTTAAAAGAGTTGACTGATATTCCATATAAGATCAAAAAAGAATATTTGGAATCATTACAAGATTCTGTGAGCATGAAAGAAATCCAAAGAGAAAATGACGGACAGGTATTCTACGAATTAACACTTCCATATCTTGACCGCCAAAACGATTTTCTACAGATATATTTAAGAAAGGATGATAATGATCAGTGGATATTATGTGATGATGGAAATACCATTGAAAATCTAAAACTTAGTTTGTCGAAATTTAACCCAAATAAAGTTTGGGGAGACACAACTTATATCACAGGAACATCTTATATCAGTCATGGTTGTCTTATCGCTACAGACGAAGGTAATATATTGTTATATACAGAAGGCAATATGTTGTGTGCAAAATGTTCTAAATGTGATCTAGTTTACACAATTCATCGATTCGGAAAGTTTTTGGTAGATTTTGAAACTATTGCATATGTAAGGAACTTGGATTTCCTATTAAACTAATTTCAGAGAGGAGTAGAATAATCATGGCAAAATGGTGTCCGATCACAGGAGAAAAAGTCTTATACCTTGAATGTTTGGAATGCGATGATAAGATCTGCAAAAATCCTAAACAAGAAAAACAAACAGACGAATCGAAAGAGCAGTAATTTTACTGTTCTTTTTTTTGTATTTATTTTTCACATATAAGAATTTGACGCTTTATCTCGATCAATAAATGACCGAAGACTCCTGATTTTTATCTAAAAATGCTCGCAAATGAAGACTATTGCCATTAAATATTTTGAAGAAGATCAGTAATTTTGCTGTTCTTCCTTTTTTTGCCCCTTTTTTACAGCGTCAGATTTTTTTTCTTAAATCTCATATTTAATATGAAGTTTTTTTAAAACGTCTCATAGAAAGGAGAAAAGCATATGAGTGTGAGTTTAAAAAAATGGCAGCGTGTCAGTTTAAAAAAGGAAGATGCTTCCTTAAACAAATTAATGGTCGGTCTTGGATGGGATCCTACAAAGCGTGGGCAAGATGCTGATCTGGATGCTTCTGTTTTTGAAGTCGGAGAAAAAGGATTTCTTAGTAAATCAAAACGGGTCATTGATGAAATTTCATATCGAAATTTGGAGTCTGATGATGAAGCAATCAAACATCATGGGGATAATTTGACCGGAGATGGCGATGGAGATGACGAACAGATCTCTATCGATCTTAAGAAAGTTACGAAAAAAGCTGAAAAATTAATCTGTGTTGTAAACATCTATCAGGCGTTTTCCAGAAAACAAGATTTTGGAATGATCAAAAATGCTTATATCCGCTTAGTCAATGAAGAAACTGGCAAGGAATTATGTCGTTATGATCTGACAGAAAACTACGATGGAAAAACAGCGATGATCATGGGAGAGCTCTATCGTCACAACGATGAATGGAAATTTGTTGCGATCGGAGAAGGAACTATGGATGGCAGTATTTCAGCAATGAAAGAAAGAAGTTACTAATTTTTTTTCTTAAAAATCTCATATTTGAAGTAGAAAGATTAATTTCAGAAAATTTGAAAGGAGCACATAAGATGAGTGTTAGTTTAAAAAAAGGAAACCGAGTTAGCTTAAAAAAAGAAGATGGAGCTTCTTTAAAAAATATCACTTTAGGATTAGGATGGGATACAAACAGATTTGATGGAGCAGATTTTGATCTTGACGCATCTGCATTCCTATTAACATCCAATGGAAAAGTAAAGGACGAAAACTGTTTTATTTTCTACAACAATTCTGATGATCTTGCAAAATCAGTACATTATACTGGTGACAACAGAACTGGTGGTGGAGATGGAGATGATGAACAGATCATTGTTGATCTGACAAAAGTTCCTGAGGACGTTGAAAAAATTGCTTTTACTGTAACGATTGATCAGTATGAAGAGCGCAATCAGACATTTGGAATGGTAGACAATGCTTTCATTCGTATTGTGGATAATGATACAGGAAAAGAAGAGATTCGCTATGATCTGACAGAAGATTATGACAGAGAATCTGCTGTTGTATTTGGAGAATTATATCGCCATAATGGCGGATGGAAATTCCGCGCTGTTGGACAGGGATATAATGGCGGATTAGCTGCACTTTGCAAATCTTATGGGATTTTAGTCGAAGACTAATATAACTTTTGAATAATAACATACAATGTATCAAAAAACAGGAGGAAACATTATGAAAAAAAATGTAAAAAAAGTAACCATTGGCGTTTTATCATGTTCACTTCTTTTGACGATGAGTGCATGCACAAAAAAACGTTCTGCAGAAGAAGTCTTGCAAGATAGTTTAAAAGCAAGCGCGAAACAGGAGAATATAGATGCCACAGGAAAGGTCGATTGTAAGATTGAAAGTGGTAAAAAGAGTTCATCTTCTTCTGGATCCAGCATGAATCTTGCTCTTGATCTTAATCTCAAAGGACAGAATCTAAAAAAAGATCCTAAAATGTCCTTAAAAATGAATATTAATATGTTCGGTATGAGTTTTGATGCTAATACATATTATGCAGATGGATATTCTTACACTGATTCTATGGGAACAAAACAAAAGGAAAAAGTAGATGCAAAAGAATTGCAGAAACAATTGAATTCCATGACTGGACAGTCTTCACTTCCTAAAAATTGCTACAAGGATGTCAAATTAACAAAAAAAGATGGGAATAATGTTGTAGCTTACAGCATTGATGGAAAAGAACTTGGAAAATATCTAAAACAGGAATCTAATAAAAATTCTAAAGGAACATCAAATTCAACGCTTTCTCTGGATGATGTAAACATTAAATCAATGAAAGGTTCCAGAACATTAAATGATAAAGATCTTCCATTGAAAGAATCTATAACACTTGTAGTTGAAAATAAGAAAAAAAGCAAAACGGATAATAACATGTTCAGTGGGCTGACGAATGGAAAGACAACAGTAAAAATCAATGTAACCTATAAGAATCCTGGAAAATCTGTTTCTGTAACATTACCAAAAGACCTAAGTTCTTACAAACTACAAAAAAAATAATGGAAAAAGTATGAGATTATCGTTTTTTCGATAGTCTCATTTTCTTATATGTGAAAAATAAAAAAATTCAAATCTCTCATATTTAAAATGAAATTAAAACATTTTGATATTTTAAGAAAGGAGAGCAGAGCTTATGAGCTTTGCAACAATAAACTATGGCAGTTATTTATTTTATCATTATTTTCCTTGGAATCTTAGCAGTTGGCTTAGCGATCAATAAACCGTTTCGTCAACAGCTTAATCTGAAATTTCATGGAAGAACAGAGGCGATTATGGCGGAAAATGCATCAACACCAGAGGGTGCAGAAGATATCTTTAGTGCAGCGATTCAGGAAAAACAGAAAAAATTCGAACAGATCAATAATCTTTATTCTGAAGCCGAAGGTCGTTTAGATGCGTTAAAATCTGATAAATACTCAGTGAATGAGAAACTAAATAAAGCTCAGAATAATATGAATCGTTGTCTAGATGATGGTAATGATGAAGATGCAAAATATTATGCAGCTCAGAAGGTATCTTTAGAAGAACAGCTTGAGATCATTAAAACAAGCATTGAAGAAACAAAAGTTGATGTTGCACAGAAAAAGGAACTAAAAACAAAAGTGTTTGAAGAATTACAAGCATTAAAAAATGAAAAAGATGTTACAATTCAGCAGTTAAAATCTGATCAGGCAAGATTAGAAGCCGCAAGAAGTTTAGAAGGAATCAGCAACTCTGAAACCGATCGTATGATCGAAAAGGTTCGTGAAGGGGCAAAGAAGAAGAAAGAAATGGCGAATGGGGCCAGAATCTCTTATGAAAACAGTGCTGAAGCTGCTGAATATCGTATGCAGCAGAGAGAACGCGAAAGCGAAATCGATCGTGTATTAGCAGAAGCAAAAGCAAAAAGAAAAGAGAATAAAAAGTAAACTAACGAAAATGAGGCAGGAATCAGATCCTGTCTTTTTTCATTCTCTCAAAACTCATATTTGGTGTGAAGACAAAATATTGAGGAGCAAACAAATGAAAAAGAAAAATTTGAATCTAAACAAAGCAAGAACAGTTAAAAATGATGAGTTTTATACGTTATATGAAGATATTGAAAGGGAAATATTCTATTATAAAGATGAATTTGAGGGGAAGATTATTTACTGTAATTGTGATGATCCAAACAGATCTGCCTTTTGGAGATTCTTTCATCTGAATTTTGAGCGTCTGAATTTAAAAGGATTGGTGGCTACTTATTACATAGAAGGAATGCAAACTTTTCTATATAGATATTCTGGTGGAAATGATACAGATATTTCTAGTTATGACCAGTTTTCTTTAAAAGAAGATGGCGATTTTCGAAGTAATGAATGCCAAGAGTTATTAAATAAATGTGATATTGTAGTATCAAATCCTCCATTTTCATTATTTTCAGACTATATCCAATTACTATTAAAGTATGAGAAAAAGTTTTTGATCATTGGTAACAAAAATGCTGCAACTTTTAAAGATATCTTCCCTTATGTGAAAAAAGGGGAGATTACATATGGGTATCACAATGTAAAAGAATTTTTACAACCAGATGGAACAATAAAGGTATTTGGAAATATTGGATGGTTTACAAATTTGCCAAAGGAAAAATGCATCAGAAAACTGAGTCTTATGCATCACTATTATGAAGCAGATGGAATGACTCAAAAAGATGATGCAGACTATCCAAGATATGAAAATTATCCTGCAATTGATGTAAATCGCGTAAATAAAATTCCAATCGATTACAAAGGAATTATGGGAGTTCCCATGACATTTTTAGAATATTACGATCCTGAGGAATATGAATTGATTGGATATGGAAAAGAAAATAAGCATAATCAGGTTGGAATTAAACCGGTTGGAGAATCATTTCTAAACGATTTTTTTATGCAAGGTGGCAGAGGGCATTATACAAAAGTAATGAAGGTTTTATGTTATTACGACAAAGAAGGAAGAGCAAAATTTCCATTTGTAAGATTACTGATTCAAAAAAAGTAAGAGTGTTTGTCTTTTTGTATTATGTATAGTACAATATATATAGTTTTTGTTTGAAGAAAGTTTAAGGAGCTGTGTTATGAGAATTTTGAAAAGTTATGATGAAAATCATTTGATCGAGGTAATCGAACCATTTTTAAAAGAACACTATGACAAAGGAATCACAGTATGGGAAATTGAAGATATATATGCAAATGACAGTGACGAATTTATGCTGGATCTATCCTGTGAAGACAAAGATGAAGTCCATTTTTATGCAAATCTTTTTCTTAAGAAGAGTCCTAAAGATTCTTATCTGTTACTCTGTGATTCTTTTGATCTTGTAATGATCAACTGTAGCGACACAGAAAAGATAAGAAACATTGTGTATGAAGATGTTAAAGAAGAATTGCGTTTAAGGAAGTATTGTATCAGTTTCTACGAAGGAAATCATCCTGGTTGTTTTTACTCCTCATCATTTTATATTGCAGAATCCGAAGAAGCTGCAATTAAAAACTTTCATGAATTGCATCCTGATTATCTAATTGATAAGGTTGAAGACGACACAGAAAGATATTTGATTCGAAGCGATCAAATAAGAACAATTGCTGACGACAAAGAAAGTCGTGATCGTGTTGAAAGAATGAAACACAATATGGAAGAATGGGAAAGAAAACATCCATAAGAAAGGATATTTATAGGAGGATATAATATGAAAGTAACATATCCAGTTATTTTTACAACATATAAAAAAAATGAATAATGGACTTGAACTTAAAAGTAAAAATGGAAAGAAGATAAAAATCACAAAGCTTTGAGAGTGGAAGCTGCCACCTACTGATGTGCAGATCAGTTAGTTTTTCTTAAAATCTTATATGTGAAAATAAAATAATTAATTTTCTTTCATATTTATAATGAAAGAACAAATTATATAGCAAAGGAGAAAAATTATGAGATCATATAAATCATACGAAAGTAGTTACATCGGCGATAGTAATATCGCAGCATTAATTTTAGCAGGAATTTCTGACGGAGGTTTGCAGTCAAAGGTATTGGATTTTGGAGAAGATGGCCGCTATTCTGCATATATCGTTGATGAAGATGCAGAAATTGGATCACACTATGAAAAACAGCATGAATTTACAAACTGGATGACCATTTATGACGATGACACATGTGTTCGCACTTATCACGCTGAAAAGATCATTGTTTATAGAGCAGGGGATTTCGGATAGTAGATAAAGGTTAACATCTAATTCCATATGAAATACAACATGTGCGTGTAGGCATGACTTAAAAACTGAGGTTTGATAGTAGTGTAATTTCATATGGTAATAAAACTCCAGGGTTCCACCCTTGCCACTCGGCAACGTTTGATAGTAGTGTAATTTCATATGGTAATAAACCGGACTAACAACTCAAATAACAAAGGCTGTTGTTTGATAGTAGTGCAATTTCATATGGTAATAAAACGCGTATATGCAGACAGCTCTTGACGACTTTCGTTTGATAGCAGTGTAATTTCATATGGTAATAAAACTTAATCCAATAATATCCTTTCGCAATGGGAGGTTTGATAGTAGTGTAATTTCATATGGTAATCAAACCAAGGAATCACTCATTTAATGCTTTATAATGTTTGAGAGTAGTGTAATTTCATATGGTAATCAAACTTTCAATAATTTGACCACAACATTCGCATCGTTTGAGAGTGGTGTAATTTCATATCACAAATATTCATAATTTAAAATGATCGCTCAATTTTTCATTAAATTGGGCGTTTTTTGTATGTAAAATTTTATATTTTCATATAGCGTTGAAAATCGGTAGAAGGACAGATATTTTTCATTTGTTTTTTTTCTTAAAGACAGGCAAGTCATATTGCTTGTCTTTTTTTGGTGTGCCTTGCGGCGCACGTCACTAATGGATGAAAGTTCCTAATCCGCCCTAGTAGTGGGAAGGATACAGCTAAGACCAAGGGTGTCCATCGTGAGGTGGAATCTGAAGGAAGGTGGAGGCAAATCTCTGGTCTGACGAACAGAAATCACATCAGGCTATAGTTAAGGATAAGGTTGCCAAACAAACCAAAGTCCAATAACTACTCGGAATTAACTGTAGTAAATGTGGCAGATATATGGAGAGAAAGTGACGTGTGGTACCAAGGGAGGTCTCGTCAGCGGACGAAAACAGAGTATGAAGTCCGTGAGTAACAACGAATGGCGAGAAGTCAGCAGAAGCCATAGTAAACCGATGGTTGCAAACATCGGCGAAGGGCTGAACTTTAGGAGACACAAGCAATGAAAGTAACTGAAAGTAGATATAAGAACAGACAACTTCATATAGAGGACTATCTGCAAATGGTATCTGCGGAACAGAAAGAGTATGCAGAAGTGTTCGACTACTCTAAGATTACTGAAAAGAGCAGTGTCATCACAGACTATTGGACGAACAATCTTTTGGAATTGATCTTGCGAAAAGATAATCTTAATAAGGCTTATAAGCAAGTCAAAAGAAACAAGGGAAAAGGTGGAATTGATGGAATGCAGGTGGATGAACTTCTGCCCTTCCTTAGAGAAAACCAGAGAAGCCTGATACAAAAGATAAGGGAAGGTAAATATAAACCGAACCCAGTTCGAAGGGTAGAAATACCAAAGGAAACAAAAGGCGAATATCGACAACTGGGGATACCTACAGTAGTCGACAGAGTTATTCAACAGGCAATCGCACAGGAATTAACGCCAATCTATGAGGAGCAATTCTCAGAGAACAGTTTTGGATTCAGACCAGGAAGAGGAGCGCACGACGCTCTGAGACAATGCCAAAAGAATGTAGACGAGGGCTATGTATATGTAATAGATATGGACTTGGAAAAGTTCTTTGATACAGTAAGCCAGAGTAAACTGATAGAGGTATTGTCAAGAACCATAAAAGATGGCAGAGTCATATCGCTGATACATAAATATCTGAATGCGGGAGTTATAGCAGACGGAATATTTGAACGTACAGAGGTAGGGATGCCGCAAGGAGGACCATTAAGTCCACTGCTTAGTAATGTGATGCTAAATGAATTAGATAAAGAACTGGAGCGCAGAGGACACAGATTTGTCCGATATGCAGATGATTGCATGATATTGTGTAAGAGCAAAAAGAGTGCAGAGAGAACCTTGAGAAATATCATTCCATTTATTGAAGGAAAACTTTTCCTGAAGGTAAACAGGAAGAAAACGGAGGTAGCACATATCAGCAAAGTCAAATATCTAGGCTACACCTTTTACAGATATAAAGGGAAATGCAGACTCAGAGTACATGCAAAGTCAGTGGTTAAGATGAAAAATAAAATCCGGGAATTGACAGACCGGAACAAAGGAATAAGCAATAAAAAACGAGAAAAGGAGTATCAGGAGTACGTGCGAGGATGGGTGCAATACTACAGACTTGCAGATATGAAAGGACTTCTAAAAAGAACAGATGAATGGGCAAGACGGAGAATCCGAGCAGTCTATTGGAAACAATGGAAGAAAATAAAAACAAGATACCGAATGCTAAAAGCATTGGGTATGGAACACTGGATGGCGAAAGAACTAGCATGTAGTAGAAAAGGTTACTGGAGAATGGCACAAGTGCTGAACCAAATTTTTTCGAAAAAAATAATAGCCAGATTGGGATACACGTCCATGTCTGACTATTATCTAACAGTATGTGAAAACTAAAGAACCGCCGTGTACCGAACGGTATGCACGGTGGTGTGAGAGGTCGGCTAATCAATTAATGATTAGCCTCCTACTCGATTTTTCAAAATCTTATATGTGAAAAATATTTTTTTGAATTTCTCTCATATTTATAATGTCAGAAAAAAATAAACAAAGAAAAGGAGATTAACTATGCGAATTAAAAAATTATTAATTGTCGGAACTTTAGCATTAGCCACAACTGGATGCGTATCTGCATATACTTATGCAGCAACACCAAACGACTCAACAGAATCATCGATTGACACATCAAAAGATTCAGCAAAAATTAAAGCTGACTCTGAAAGTACAACTGAAGCAAAAGAAAATGCTGATGAAAATACAAAAAAAGATGTAAAGTCTGAAAAAAATGATTTTGAAGATAATGAATCCACTGAAGCAAAAGAAACAACTGATGATTCAGAAAATGAAGATGTAAACGTTGACGATGAAGATTCCACAAAAGACGTAGATGAGTCTGAAGATGTGACAGAGCCTTATGAAGTGATTCAGGATGGCGATGAAAATGATATTATTTGTGAACATACGTGGGGAGCTGAACAAGGTGGATATGATTCTGAAAAAGGATACTTTTACTGGAAAGAATGCACAAAGTGTGGACAGCAGAAGATTGATCGCTATGTGTCAGAAGAAGAATTCTTAAAAAATGATCCGGACTATAATGAACCTGCAAAAGACACAAATACAACAGAAACAGATGATTCCGTAGATAACAATGCTGAAAACAATGTAATAACAACAGAAAATAACAACTAAAAACAAAAAAAGGAGAATAACCATGACAAAAACAGACAAATTAAACATCATGAGAAACAGAAAGACAGTGTTAATGGCACGAGGAAAAGAAAATGGAAAGATTGTAGCAAAGATCAATCGTAAGATCAAAAAGCTGGAAAAATAACAGTTTTTGAATGAAAAATAACATGTGATGTAAAAAGGAGAAAAAAATGAAAGTATTTGAATTTCAGTGCAAGATCAAATTTCTAAAAGATGTTGAATATCAGAATGTTTATGAAAAAACAACCTATCTTTTAGATAGTGTTCTTATCAAAGATGAACAGTATTTAAAATTTCATGAGAGCAAAGATTATAAATTTTATGTAACAGATGCTCCATGGCCCGTTGAATCAGATGGCATCTATAAAAAGGGACATGTTTATACATTAAGAATCCGTTCTGTAGATGGAAATCTGATCGAGTTTTTTATAAAACATCTTTATCAGCATCAGACAAAAGAATTGCTGTGTATTGGCGGAGAAGTAAGAATGATCAATCCAAAACGAATGATCAGTAAACTATATTCTGTCACTCCAGTGATCTTAAAAAATGATTTTGGGTATTGGAAAGCAGAAATGTCACTTCCAGAGTATGAAGAAAGGTTAATTGTAAATCTGATGAAAAAATATCAGTCATTTACCGGAGAAAAAATTGAAGATGATGTACATTTATACGACAGCATCTTGTTTAAAAATAAAATGCCCGTGAAAATTCCTTATAAAAACATTCATTTATTGGGAGATAAGATCGATCTTGAAATAGCAAACAATGAAATGGCTCAGAAATTAGCTTATTTTGCACTGGGTGTTGGACTTGGGGAAAACAACAGTAGAAGTTGCGGTTTCGTTAACTACAAATATTTATAAGAAAGGAGATAGCAATGTTGCAAGAAGCAATTGATGTATTTCATACAATGCTGCAAAAAGAAGGTGATCATCTGATCACAGATGCATATATCCCAAAAGACGGCGAATATCGACTGATCATAATGGATGATGATCAATGGAAAATGAAAGATCCGATCAATATCACATTTAACAAAAAAACAGGAGAAGCGGAAGTAAGCGATCCAGAAAATTATGCATTGATCCAGGAACTCGATTATAAAAGTAAACTGTTAGAGATGAATAAGTCTATGGACCCGAAAAAGAAGATCCATTGCAATAATTATTTGTCTCTTGCAGTAAAAAAAGAAACAATTCGATCCGGAATCTTAACAAATGATATCATTCATCGTTATTTTGATGTTTTTCGTAATCCAATGAAAAAATATGAGAAAAAGTCCGCATCAAAGGCATTGTACCAAGCAACAGAAGAAAGACTTGGCGTTCCTGATATTCACCTGATCGATAAGATAGAACAGTTTGTTTTATCTCATGATATCTGGGAAGGAATGGATCTGGATAAAAAGAATTATGCAAAAGTATTTTTTATCTATCCAGACGAATTCAAAACAAAAGAACTCTATGCGAAAGAAAACGAACGTTATCTTTTTCCAAATATTTATAATCGAAATGATTTCAATATGGAACGGAATGGGAAAATTGTTGGGTTGCCAAATGATAATATCACGCTAAATGATAACAAACCATATTTAAAGAACAAAACAAGAAAAAATGAAATTCCTCATTTGTTATCACAGGAAGATGCTTTACTTCGAAAAAAATTTTTTGACTATCTTTTTGGACAGGCATCCCAGAAAAAATATCATGTTTATGTTGATACTATGAATCATGATATGAAAGCTTATACAAATCGAGAATATCCACAGAATCTTTCCAGTGGATATTATTTAAGGATCAGCATGGAGAAAACAGGAGCTGAAATTTGTGATGCCGATGCGATCATGCATTATGATACAAAACTGGATCATCCATTTTATCTAAAGAATTTTAGTGAGATCCCAGAAGATGTGATCAAAAATTCCAAATTACCTTATGGAGCTGCAGTTGATGATAAATGGGAGTTGTTTTCCATGATCAATTCTGTATTTTTTGATAGAAAACTGTTGGGATCAATGTTTTGTGATGCAAGTGATATTCGAATCAATGATCCTTGCCTAAAACGAGCTATCTTAAAATGCAGAGATATATTTATCCAGTGGTTCTGGAAAGGGGAAGACATCAAGATTTCAAAGATCATGGATGATATCTTTTTACTACTGATCCAGAATTCTATCGTTAATGATAACATTTTTGCAGCGCAAAGACAGATCAATCTAAGATGGTCCCTTTTAGAATATCTTAGTGATCCAAAATTAGGAGTACATATGGGTGACATTCGGAATCAATTAAGAAAACACATTAACACGTCAGGAAATAAGGATTGGAATTTTGTAAACGATGAAGAGTATTGTTATGCGGTGGGACAGGGTGTTTCTTACCTTTTATCCTTAAGTAAAGCGAATTTAAAAAGTAAGGCCTGCATCAATCCATTTTTAAGCACAAAGAATACAAAAGTCCTTCACCGTCATTTAGAAAATCTGTTCAAAAAATATGACTATTGCATTGATCACAATGCCTATGGCGGAAGAGTAACGCAGCTATTTTCACAGCTGACAGAATACAAACCAAAGGAAATTAAGACTGCATTCATCATTGCAGGGTTTAATGCTCCTTGCTTGGTTTATGAAAAACGTAAGAAAGAAACAAAGAAAGAAGATTAATCAGGAGGAAATTTACAATGGACAAAAGAGTTTATGGAGTATTAGGAGTTTCATCAATCATGGCAAACTGGAATGCTGACTTTTCAGGCTATCCAAAAACAACTTCCAATGGAGATATCTTTGGAAGTGACAAGGCTTTCAAGCATCCAATGAAGAAAATGTGGAAGGATCAGGGAGAAAAAGTGCTTTACATTAAATCCTTACGATTTGAAAAAGACAAAAAAGGAATCGTCTCTTTAATTCCAAAAAGCTTAAAAGAACGTTATGAAGAAATCTTTGAAGTTGCTGATCTTAAGAAAAATACAAATGCGAAAGAAATCTTAACAAATTTATTTAAAGCCGTGGATGTGAAAAACTTTGGTGCCACATTTGCAGAGGCAGGAGCCAATATCTCAATCACAGGAGCTGTACAGCTTGGACAGGGCTTTAATAAATATGAAGAATGCAGCCCGCATGAGCAGAACATTCTTTCTCCATTCCGTGATGCAACAAAAGCAACAGAAGAAAAAGGAGAAGCGAAAAACTCTACATTAGGAACAAAAGTTGTAACAGATGAAGCACATTATTTCTATCCTTTCGTGATCAACCCGGCTTCTTATGATGATTATGTCGCATTAGGTGTTACAGAGGGATACACAGAAGAAGATTACAAAAAATTCAAAGAAACTGCTCTTGTTTCTGCAACAGCTTTTGCGACAAATGCAAAAGAGGGATGCGAAAATGAATTCGCATTATTTGTAGAAACAGACTCTGATCTATATCTACCAAATCTAACTTCTTATCTCACATTTGAAAAAGGAGAAGAAAAAGATGTGATCACGATCTCCGCAGCAAATATCTTAGATGAGGTCAAAGATCAAATTAAATCTATCGAGGTTTATTATAATCCTCATACGACAGAGGTTGTAAGCGATATTGAAAATACAAAATATTATCATATCATTACGAGAAAAGAGGTATAGTTCAATGAAAGCTTTAAAATTTACTCTTTCAGGGAATACTGCATTTTTTAAAGTTTCATCTGTAAATTCTAACTGTTATTTTACCTATGGAAATATTCATAAACCTGCGCTATTAGGAATTTTTGGAGCAATTCTTGGATATTCTGGATATATGAATCAGACCAGTACCTATCCGGAGTATTATGATAAATTAAAAGATTTACAGATTTCTATTATTCCTAACAGAAGGAATTTCAAAAAGAAGATTCAGGTTTTTAACAATTCCGTTGGATATGCGTCAAAACAGGAAGGTGGAAACCTGATCGTAAAAGAACAGTGGTTAGAAGATCCATCATGGACAGTTTATGTAATGATCAGCAATGAAGAGAGCGAAAAATTAGCGGATCATATGATTCATAGGCGCTGTGTTTACATTCCGTATTTAGGAAAGAATGATCATCCTGCGGATATTCATGATATTTCATACGTTGAAATTTCTGAAAACAAAGAGTTCGGCTGTATGATCAACAGTTTAAGTCCTTATGATGGAATTAACTTCGATATGTCAGAAGCTACATTTAAATATGAAGAGTTTCTTCCGATCCGTCTGGACTCAGAACTTAATCAGCACGAATTACAGAAATTTATTTTAACAGATGCGATCGCAGAAGGGGGCCAAATGGCTGTTTATAAAGCAGAAGATAAAAATATCGTTTTTTATTAAAAAAGAATTACCAAGTGATTTTTTGAAAAAGTCTGTCAAATGGCGTAAATACGTGGTTTCTTACGAATAGCTGATTTTCAATGGAATGGTTGGTAAAATGTTGGAAAATGGCTTAAGATCGTGATTTATAGAGATCAGTAAGATGCAAGAATGACGGTTTTTCGTTGGTTGAATAATAACATAGGATGTATTGAAATAAGCAGCAACGGTTGAGTTTTTGAAAAGCGTTGAGAGGTTGAATAATAACATAGGATGTATTGAAATTGCTTTCCGCGACTGTAACCAAGACCATAAAATGTGGTTGAATAATAACATGGGATGTATTGAAATTAAATACAGTTACCTGTTGTTTGATTATCCAGTTCAGTTGAATAATAACATGGAATGTATTGAAATTCCTACATATTTACTATGTCACTTTTAGATTTTACGTTGAATAACAACATATGACGTATTGAAAAATAGTGGCAAGCTGCTCTGCCTGAAGAGTTGAATAATAACATAAGATGTATTGAAATTCGGAAAAGTGCGAGGCAAAGAAGCTTTATTTATGGTTGAATAACAACATATGATGTATTGAAATGGCCGACTCTTTATGAAATTAAAAAGGATGGTGTTCGTTGAATAACAACATATCATGTATTGAAATATGGTAAACAAACGTTTATTTCCTGTTTGTGTACTTGTTGAATAACAACATAGGATGTGTTGAAAAAAATAATCGCAAAATTTTACGATTGAATTTGTGATTAAAAATACGCATAATCTCATTTTTATATGTGAAACTTATTTTCCTTTTCATATCTCATATTTGTTATGTAAAAACATGACGAATAGAGAAATAAGGAGGATACGAACATGACAAAAGTAGATAATCCAATTAAATTAGAGAGTTTGATCTTAGCAGTCACTGGAATTCTTTTATATCATCTTAGTATGACATCTTTTGCATTAACAATGATTTTCTTAATAGCAGGAATCGTTGAATTATTTGATGATTTTACTTCAGGTGAAGATACCGCTTTTTACAGTTTCTTTTTTGTAAGAATTCTGAAATTAAGAGGATTTGACTGTGTTGGTGTTGCAAATGACGAGAATGATACATATTATTTGTATCAGGATCAGACAAGAAAAAAACTATATTGTTTTAAGCAGGAACCAGAAGAATTTGGGCCCTATGATAAACGATATGTAGGTATGATTAAAAATCAGGCGGAATTACTTACTTTTGAAAAAGGAAAGCGTATTCTGCTGCCATACTTTTGTAGAAAAGGAATAGGTGCTTAATTGCATCTATTTTTTTCATTTTTTTATATATGAAAATTATTTTTTGGCAAATCTCTCATATTTATAGTGTAAGGTTAAAGGATATCCAAAAAGACCTTTGGATATGAAAAAGAAGAATGGCATTTTTTCTCTATCGTCATTTGGAATTCGAAGTTCGGATCTTCTTTCTTTAACAGATCATCGAAGAATGCGTCTTTTCAAAAAATAGCATGAAAAGAGTTAAAACAGCAAATGTTGCCCTTTCCTGGGTTCCTCTCTTTCGTCAACGGTATGCTGGCATTCAAGATTACAATGAGGTGAGTTTAAAAACTTGCCTCTTTTATTTTGAACAATAACATGACATGTATTGAAATAGAAGTGTCTTTTCTAATTTGCCATGACCAAGATTATGAATAATAACAAAGTATATATTATCTCTTTTCTCATCTGTCATATTTATAGTGTAAATGTGAATGACGAAAGGAGAAAAGTTATGAATCTAGAACTAATTAAAAACAATATTATTATTCGATTAATTACAAAAAAGGAGTTTGATCGACTTACAAAGCAGTTAGAAGCAACAAAAGACGAATTTCCATATCGAAAATGGAACGATCTATATTTGATCTACAGATCAATACTTCCCAACCAATCAGAGGATCTTGTTACAACAATGCTTATTTCAAACTTTATCATGAAACGATTGAAGTTTACAGAAGAAGAATTGTTTCAGTTTGCAAAAACAAACACAGCAAAAAGAACAGGAATCATTGTAACGCCACTTAGTAATCCATTTAGGAATGAAATGTCTGCTAAAACTGATATCTGGAACTTTTCAGATGACACTAGCGATTCGACAATTCTATCTAATAGAAATCTTATGAATGGAGCAGCTTTAATTTTGTGTGACGAGGTAATGGATAAAGTTGTAGAACATTATAAAGTAAATGTTCTTTATATCTTACCGTCATCCATCCATGAAGTAATCATTATTCCTGATAGCGATTCCGTTGATGTCGAATATCTAAAGGATATGGTCTATGAGATTAATCGTAGTACTGTTGCACCCGAAGAAAGATTAAGTGATCATGTATATAAATATACATGTGCAACAAAATCTTTTGAAATGCTATAATATTGTTAGATTCAGAAAAGCAGAGGAGAAATATCTTCTCTGTTTTTTTATCTTTTCTCTCATCGCTCATATTTAAATTGCAAATATTAATGACGATTCAGAGAAAAGGAGAAGAAATTATGGGATGGACAAGTTATGAAGCTACATATTTTAAGAAAAATGGAGACATCGACAGAAAAGCTGAGTGTGATGCATATTTCATGAGAGATAATGCAGGTCATTATAAGGTCCTAAAATCAAGCATGAAAGGGACTGTTTACTATGCTGCTGTTACGACTCTTACCAAATATATCGGAAAAGATGAAAATGGGAAAAACATGTATGAGTCGATTCCAGAAGATAAACAAGAAGTATGGGCAGCTGTATTCTTAACAAGAACAGAAGAAGGACGATATTTTCATTATAAAGATCAGGATGAGACAGCTGGACCATATGAAGATCATTGTCCAAAATGCATTCTGGATCTTTTAAGCAATACTGACCATGAGCTTGCATTAGATTGGAGAAAACGCTGCAGAAAAAATATCCAAAAGAGCAACAAGCTTTCAAAATTAGATCGTTTAAAAAATGGATCTGTAATCCGATTCCCTTCAATATTAAGCTTTACGAATGGAATTAATGTTGGCGATGAAATGACTCTGACAAAAATAAATCGCAAATGGATCTATGAAAAATATGGAACCCGATATTCTTTGAAAAAAACATACATCAATCCTAGTTACGAAATTCTTGTGGAAGCATAAATTGTAAAATTTTTTAATGAAAGACTCCAGATAGACTCGGCAACGGGTCTATTTTTTTATATATGAATTTTCTTTTTTCTCAAATCTCTCATATTTGTAGTAGATGAAAAAAACATCGAGTTTTTGGAAAGGAGGGAATCCGTATGGATGTAGTGAATAACATTTGTCAGTTTCTATCAGCATCTACAAATCATACATTTATGATCTTGTGGGCTATCGGAGTCTTGTTTTTCATCATTATGGAATTTATGACTTTTGGACTTACACATATTTGGTATGCATTTGGATGCATTTTTGCTGGAATTGCCGCATATAATGATGTTTCTATCTTTTTACAGTTAGTGATCTTCATTGTGAGCAGCACAGTCTTAGTTCTTTTAACCAGACCGATCGCAGAAAAACATGTCAATGGAAAAACAAAAAAAACCAATATCGATCGATTGATCGGACAAACAGCGATCGTAAAAGAAACGATCAATAACAAAAAAGAGCAGGGAGTCGTCCGAATTAATGGGATGGATTGGACTGCCAGAGCAGAAGAAATTGACGAAGTTATTTTAAAAGGAAAACCAGTTGAAATTTTAGACATTCAGGGGATCAAGTTGATCGTCAGAAAGAAAAAGTAGGAAAAGGAGAAGAATATGGTATCTATCATTTTAATTTTAATTGTAATCGCAATTGTTGGATTAGTAGTTGCTACATCAATTCGAATCGTTCCACAGGCAGAAGCTTATGTCGTAGAAAGATTGGGAGCTTATATGGAAACATGGGAAGTTGGGTTCCATGTAAAAGTTCCATTTATGGATAAAGTAGCTGCTTACGTTCCATTGAGAGAACAAGTGGAAGATTTTCCACCACAGCCTGTGATCACAAAAGATAACGTAACCATGAAAATTGATACTGTCGTTTATTATCAGATCACAGATCCTAAATTATTCTGCTATGGTGTTGATAATCCAATCAAGGCGATTGAAAATCTGACCGCTACAACTCTTCGTAATATTATTGGAGATCTGGAATTAGATGAAACATTAACTTCCAGAGAAACGATCAATACAAAAATGAGAGCTGCATTAGATGAAGCAACAGATCCTTGGGGAATCAAAGTTAATCGTGTAGAACTTAAGAATATCATTCCACCAGAAGAAATTCAGGATGCAATGGAAAGACAGATGAAAGCAGAACGAGAACGAAGAGAAGCAATCCTTCGTGCTGAAGGAGAAAAGAAATCTGCTGTATTACGTGCTGAAGGAAATAAAGAATCATTAGTTCTTCAGGCAGAAGCTGAAAAAGAAGCAGCAATTCTTCGTGCAGAAGCAACAAAAGAAAAAGAGATCAAAGAAGCTGAAGGTCGCGCAGAAGCAATTCGTGCCACAAGAAAAGCAGAAGCTGATGGTATTAAATTTGTAAAAGCTGCAGAAGCAGAAGGAATCAAGTCTATTAAAAATGCTGAAGCAGATGATACAGTCATTCGATTAAAGAGCTTAGATGCATTTGCAAAAGCTGCAGATGGAAAAGCAACAAAGATCATTATTCCATCTGAAATTCAGGGAGTTGCCGGACTTGTTTCTTCAGTCACAGAGATTGCAAAGGATGTAAAACCTACAACAAAAGCGGACAAATAATCATAGAATCCCTGGGATAGTTTTTCTGGGGATTTTTCTTTTTAAGGAAAGGAAAAGATGTGATGTTCAGTATCATTCTAGATCAATCTGTCAAGACAAAAGATAATGTCCCAGTCGTAATTGATACGATTGTTTATCAAATCGATCTAAAGCGAGTCAGTTTTGAAAATGAAGATGAAAAAGAAAGGAAAAATAAATGAAACAAATAAAATTCAATTATACATTTTTTAAAGGAGTCTGCGTCATTGTGTTAGTCTTTGGATTACTTTTTGCTGTTCCATCTGCAATGAAACTATATAAAGATAATTTTGTATACACAGAAAAAGTCATGGCAACTTCATCCTCGATCGATATAAAAGCAGAAACAAATGAAGATACTGGAAAAACATATTATACTCCTATTTACTATGGAACATATCATGGAAAAAAAGTATCTTTTCAATCAGATCAATCTTTAGACCAAGATTATCTAACAAAAGATCAGCTTATAAAACTTAACCAGCCGAAAACATTCTGGATCAATCCAAATGATCCAAAAGATTACACGGATCAAAAAATGGGGTTTGATGTTCAAATTTTAATCGGTGTATTGTTAAGTCTTGGAAGTATTCGTATGATCTTCGTCATGAGAAAGCTGGAAAAAGAGCGAATTCATGATCATAAAAAAAGGTGATGTGAATAAAAAAAAGGGAATTTGGGCGGGAAAATTTTTTTCTTACTTTTCTTTGGATTGTTTATCTGCACGGTTGGAGGAAGCCTGTTAGATTCTTGTATCAAATTGTATAAAGTCAATAAGATATATACAGATACATGCACTGTAAAATGTACGGATTATGAATACAGTGATCAATACGAAGATAATAGTAGTGATGATTATAATAGATCCTACTATTATGTATTATGTATATTTACATATACAGGAAATTACAATGGAGTAAATATTTCTTATAAATCACAAGATACCATGAGTTGTATGCCGGAAAAAGGATTAGATTTACGTGTAAAAGATCTAAAAAATGAATTTTGGTTAAACAGTGAACAAAAACAATTTCTAAAAGATACTAAAGCACGTCTTGGTACAATTAAAATTCTAAATGTAAACCCAAAGAATCCAAAGGATCATATTTGCGTAGAAGAAGAAAAAGCAAATATTACATCTATTGTTGGAACTTGTGGATTCTCATTTATATATATTTTTTTTGTTTTGCTTATTATATGGATATACTCCAATCATCCAACAGAAAGAGAAATTGAGAAGACGAAAAAGCAAAGAGAACTAATGAAAGAAAATGAACAAGATAATATCGAAAAAATGATGAAATCATTCGATAAAGAACTACTGAAAGAGAAAGGAAAAGGCAATGAAATTCAAGATCGAGACAAATCTCTATGATGATGGAAAGCCAATGTTTTGCAAAAGACAGATAGAAATCGAACCAGGATTGACTATCCTAGTTGGCTGCAATGGTAGCGGAAAAACAACGCTCTTAGACCAGATTCGAACCATCGTAAGAGACAAAGAAATTCCATATATCAAATACAACAATCTAACCGATGGTAATGAGACATCTTATTCTATGTCAATGGCTGCATATTTTGGAAATCTTGAGCAGATGAGTGCTACTTTCTCATCTTCTGAGGGAGAAAATATCGCATTAAGTCTTGGAAGGATTGCAGAAAAGATTGGCCGAAAGATCAAAGAGTGTGAAGAAGATCATAAAACACAGCTATTCATTTTCATGGATGGCATTGACAGCGGTTTAAGTATTGATGCGATCGAAGATGTCAAAAAATACTTATTTGACACGATCTTCCAACGTGCAAAAGATCTGGATGTGTATCTCATTGTATCAGCAAACGACTATACGTTAACGATCAATGAACGATGCTTAGATGTGTATACGGGAGACTATAAGAGATTTGCATCTTATGAATCATATTATAAGTTCATCCTGCAATCCAGAGAACGAAAAGATCAGCGATTTGTGTAATATTTTTTCCAAAAACTTTCATATTTGTAATGAAGGAGTTTTACTTATGGATCAGCAGATTCAACAGTCCAGAGGAATCCGAAAAATCTTTTTCCTAGTTCTACGAAAAATGCAAAAAGATAACATCGAAGCTGATCGAAGAAAACATGACCACAAATGGCATATTCGCTTCAGATAATCGTACATAACACAGAAAGGAAAATCATATGTTTGAAATTGAAAATTTATACAACAACCAAAATGTTAGCTTTACACAAAAGAAAAAAGGATTTCGTGTCTTAGAACATGAGGAAGATATGAGTGTTTCTCCATACTCTGCTCAAACAGCATTTTTTTGTAGTGAAATGAATGTAAAAAAGAGACAATTATTATGCGATCTTTCAGAAGGAAATGTAACAATTCAGGCAGGAGCAATGCAATGGATGCTTGGAAATGTAAATGCAACAACTGGAATCAAAGGAGCTGGAGATCTTATTTCCAAAGCTTTTCGTGGAAAAGCATCAGGAGAATCCATTGTGAAACCAGAATATACAGGAGATGGATTATTGATGTTAGAGCCAACTTATAAACATCTCATCCTGATCGATCTTAAAGATTGGAATCAGTCAATCGTTCTGGATGATGGATTATTTTTAGCATGCAGTTCTGAATTAAAGCAAAAGACTGTTGCAAGAAGTAATTTATCTTCTGCTGTTGCAGGTGGCGAAGGTTTATTTAATCTTGGATTAGAAGGAGACGGCATTGTTTGCTTAGAAGCAGATTGCCCAAAAGAAGAACTTATCGAAATCAATTTGGAAAATGATGTGTTAAAAGTTGATGGAAATTTTGCGATCGCATGGAGTGGAAGTCTTAGCTTTACTGTTGAAAGATCTGGAAAAACATTGATCGGTTCCGCAGCAAGTGGAGAAGGATTAGTAAATGTATACCGCGGAACAGGAAAAGTATTACTTGCTCCTGTTGGAAATGGGAATATTATGAGAAATGGATTTCCTGGTATGCAGTAGTTTTATTTCAAAAATAATTTTAGAAGAGAGTCTTTTGACTCTCTTTTTTTTGCGAAAAATCTCATATTTATAATAAAGAGATTTATAAATATGGAAGGAGTTTGAGAATCGTGAAATCAGAGAAGCTAACCGAATATTTTGTAAAATACATGAATTGCGTTGCTTCTTATTGCAATGCAAAAGCTCAAGAACCATTATATATTAAAAATAATCTGATACATAAAACATGGGAATTCCAAAATGAGCTGATACAGTTTGAAAAAGAAATTTCAGATGAAATATTAGCTGATAATGTTTTGTTTGGATCATATTCTTTGTTGTACGAATTGTCATATAAAATAAAAGATGAAATGCTTGGATTTTTGAGAGATAGTTCGTTAGATATAAACTTTTTCGATAATTTTTCTTCTATTTATCATCATTTTCTAGAAGTCATTGATCATTATATCCAATGGAATTCTGTTACAGAAGCAGAATTAATGCAATTTGGGTTTTGCAAAGTTGGAGTCGAAGAGATTTTTCTAATTCCGTATTATATTTTTTCAATCGTTCCAGAGACATTTGAATTTGTAAATTTGTATGGATGCGCAATTAAAAAAAAGCGAATCCCTGTTTCTTCTCAGGAATTAATTTTGGGATGCTTACCATATGGAATTATGTTGAAAGAAATTTAGTTTTTTTCAAAATCTTATATGTGAAAAATTTTTTTCTTCAAATCTCTCATACTTATAGTGTAGAAGTAATTAAGTACTCTTTCAAAGGGTTTTTCTATTGCATCTATATACATGTTTTCATTAAGGGTCGGGTTCTTCCTCCGACTTTCTGGAAGCTTAGTTCAGCTGGTCAGAGCAGCTATCTCATAAATAGCAGGTCATGGGTTCGAGTCCCATAGCTTCCATTTTTCAAAAATCTTATATATGAAAAATATTTTTTGTAAAATCTCTCATATTTATCATAGAAAGATATTTATGAGAAAAAGCTGATGCAACAGAAAGCTTCGACCTATTTAGGCGGGAGTAGTTCACGAAGAAGGATACACTATCACTTTGTCCTTTTTCAACATGGCATAATGGCGTAATGGTATCGCAGATGAGTGCTAGTCATTCCATCTTGTCAAAGAGGTGTTCAGGTTCGAGTCCTGGTTATGCCGTTTGTCGATGAAGAAATTCATCGATGAAAAAAATTGTCTGTCAAAACAATTAATGCAGACAAAAAATATAACAATTAAACAAAAGAAAGGAAATAACGAAAATGGTTAAAATGAAAAAAGTGGCAACTTATGCAATAGCTAGTGCAATGATCGCTTGTGCCGGCATTAGTACTGGAAATATTGGTGTTCAGGCAGCGACAAAAACACCTGTAACAAAAGCAAAGGTATCTTATCATAAAATGATGTCTTTGAAAGATTACAATAAATTTTATGAGGACTACATGAGTCAGTTCTTAAAAGCTCCAGAGGTAACAAATGCTACATTTGATCATGGGTATATCATCACGAGAAATGTGTTGAATGTGACATTTACAGCTGTTGATCATGCAAAATCTTACGATGTTATGGTTAGTAAGGATAATAACTTCAAGACAACCAAGATATACACCACAGATAAAACTTCATTATCTGTAAGTACAGATGATGACGATTTTCTAACACCAGCATGGCATGGACGATATGTTAAAGTAAGGGCTAATTACGGATATGGAATTCGTAGCAAATGGTCAGAAGCTGAAATGATCGGATGTGGAAAATTACATTTACATCAGGATTTTAACAACTTGACTTCAAAATAAAATATCGGAAAAGCATTCTATTCAGTAGAGTGCTTATTCACTTGTCATATTTATTGATCTAAGCAGAATCCCCCGTCCATAATGAAAGTTGGACGGGGATGAATGCGCACTTCCTTTTAAATATGAGAAATCTTATATATGAAAAATATTTTTTGTGAAATCTCTCATATTTAAGATATAAAAAAAATTTTTGGGCTATCGCCAAATGGTAAGGCACAGCACTTTGACTGCTGTATTTGCTGGTTCGAATCCAACTAGCCCAGTTCATAGGTGTGTAGCATAAATGACTTTGCAATGGCCTTCAAACCCATGAGATACGGGTTCGAATCCTGTCACACCTGTTAAAAATCTACTTTTTTTTAAAGAAAAGTGTCAGATTTTTTTTCAAATATCTCATATTTAATATGAAGGTATTTAATTCCTCTGTTAATTTTATTGTTTTTGCTGAAGAAGGATACATCATCACTTCATCCTTCTTCAACGTGGCATGATGGCGTAATGGTATCGCAGATGAGTGCTAATCATTCTGTCCTCTCGGACATCCAGGTTCGAATCCTGGTCATGCCGCTCGCTGATCAATGATCAGCTTTAAAAATTTAAAGATTGCAACCTCGATGAACAATGCGAATGCCATCGCATCGAGAAATTCTCTACCATTGTTATGGGAAGCAGAGTAAAGAGAACGAAGGATACTTTTTTCTTCTTTGCTTTTGATCATGAGTGATCATGTGATACGAGTGAGAAACGATCAAGTGTGTGGGAATTGTGCAGACTGATAAATTTCATAGCGCAAGGAACTTCTTGGGTGAGTAATAGACGCCTCCGGTGGAGGAATAACCTGTCCAATGTCTTTCATGTGGCAATGATCGATATGACAGGAAGCCAAATAATCACTTTTCGATGTGAAACTGTATAAAATACAGTGTATAAAAGAAGTCGCCGATCCATAGACCAAGTCGAGAATGATACAAATTATCAAAATAGAAAAAATATACAGGTTTTTGATAAAACTTAACATTCTGAATGGTGGTTCAATGGTGCTCTTAGCAGTAGAGTCGTTGGGATATGCAAATATCGGACATTTTGTCTTTGGGAAGAAGCTTAGAGTCGCTCTCGAAAGCTCAGACTTCCTTACCTCCGTCGCGTAATAATGATCTCTTATCAAGGACTGTAGGGCGAAGGCCACTGCAATCTTTAATAAATCTTTCAACATGAGCCAAACATCTCTTTAAACTGTTTATGTGAAAAATATCTTTCAGAAAATCTATCATATTTAAAATATAAGACTTAAGAAAGAAGTTTCCAGAGACTTTCTCAAAGATCACGGACTTTTCTTTCCTGCAAGATATCAAAGTTATACAAGTATTCTCGTAAAAGAGATAGGGGCTGCGTGAGCCAGCCTCAGTTGGTACGGACAGCGAGGTGTTTTTTTCGAAACATTTCGTCAGAGATGGGTAACTGTCACGACTGCTGGAAACCACTTCCATAGAAATTATGTACCGCATGGGAGGGGTAGTTCATCAAAACAATTTCATAACCTGTCAAATGTATGTATGTAACCATAAACGTTGTTCTACAGCATTGTATGTTGTACTGTTGCCATATTTGACAGGCATTTTCCTCAAATAGTTGGACTAAATTTATATATGTTGTAGTTCCTATCAAGAAAATATAGACTAACCTTTGTATTTGTTCCTACCATACAATGTATATAAGTGATACTGGTTCGAATCCAGTTTTGAGGGCTTTGGCGGCAAACAAAAAAGCCGACCAACACGAAGTCTCATTGATACAATAAATCATTACTTTGAAAAGACACTCTGTTTTACTCAGGGTGTTTTTCTTTATCTTTTTTCTTATCTTTCATATTTGTAATGTAACAAATAGACGAGTAGAGAAATCTGATTTCTGCTCATTTTTTAAAAGGAGAAAGACTATGTATATGAGAAATGAAATCAAAAATGAAGAAGAACAAAAATTATGGAAAGAAACAATTATTTCCGGAATAGCATTATGGATTGTATTGGCAGTTTTTATGGCTACAAATGTAAATGTGCATGATTTTATCTTTATGATGATCCTTAACACAATGCTAATTGCATTGGGAATTTTTTGTTACATACAAAAAACTCCAGTCTTTGCATCAATGATCCAGATGGCTGCGGTATTTTTTAGTTTTTATTTTTGTTGGTTCTAGTTTAAAAAAAAGGGTCCTTCGGGGCTTTTTTTTATATATGAAAAATTTTTATTTTAAAAAATTTCATATTTACTTTGTAACCAAAAAAAATGAAAGGAGCAAATAAATTGAAATACTTTAAAAATAAGGATGAATTATTGTTTTATCGGACACCTGCTGCCTTTACAAAACACTCTCCATTGGAAGTCTTAAAATATGCAATCGGAGCAAATTTGTATATGCCGGGTACACAAAATAATATTTTTAAGAAACTCATCCATAATGATTTTCGTGAGATCGGTGCGATCACACTTTGTTTGGAAGATTCTATTCAGGAAGATGAAGTAGCAGAAGCAGAAAACAACATCTTAAAAATCTTAAATGATCTTTTTTTTGAGCAGAGTGCTCATCCTAAGATTGCAGAGGACCTGCCACTTATCTTTATCCGTGTTCGGAACGTAGAACAGTTTTACAAATTTTCAAAACGACTAGAACGCACTCATTTAAATATTTTGGCAGGATTCTGTTTTCCTAAATTTGATTCTGAAAATGGGAACGATTATTTTAGCATCATGCATGGACTAAAAGAAAAACATCACGAAATTTTATATGGAATGCCAATCTTAGAAGATCGAAAGCTTATGTCATTAGACACAAGGATTCAGGAGCTGTCAATGATCAAAGAAATTTTATTGGATCATAAAGACGAAATTCTAAATATTCGCGTTGGTGGAACTGATTTTTCTTCCGTTTTTGGACTTCGAAGAAGTGTCAGTTATTCCATTTATGACATTCATCCAGTTGCTGACTGTCTAACTACAATTTTGAATGAATTTCTTCCATATGATTTTGTAATCTCAGGACCTGTATGGGAATACTTTTCTAATAATCCAGATTCAACCGAAATATATGGGCTAAAAAAGGAATTGCGTTTAGATCTTGAAAATGGATTTTTTGGAAAAACGATCATTCATCCTTCTCAGATCAATGTGGTCAATCAGGAATATATCGTGAATTATCATGATTATAGAGATGCGAAAGATGTTTTAAGCCGTGAAGGTGGAGTATCCAAAGGAAACCATAGAATGAATGAAGCTGCGCCTCATCATGCCTGGGCTAAAAAGATTATTGCACGTTCCAAAGTATTTGGCGTGTTAGATGAAAATTGTAAGATTGCATAGAGGAGGCAACAAAATGAAATACAAAATTTTAAAAAAAGATCCAATGTTTCAAAATGATAAGGATATCTTTCAACTTGGAAAACGAGATGGAAATACAAAACGTAATTTTCTGTTTTTATCCAAATGGATTGGAAAACATCTGGAATGCAACCCATCAGATTTTACGAAAATTGTCACAGAATTAAGTAAAAAAATTAACACTGATTTTCTCCGAAATACAATGTGTATTGGCTTTGCTGAAACAGCGACTGGAATTGGAATGGCAATTGCTGATCAATTAATGCTTCCTTATATCTCTACCACCAGAGAAATTTATCCTGAGGAGCATATCACATTTACAGAAGATCATTCTCATGCAAAAGATCATTTCATATATGATGTAGATAAATTAGGAGAAAAAGATTGTTTTATCCTGATTGATGATGAGATCACAACTGGAAATTCGTTAAAAAATATGATCAAAATCCTAAATCAGGAAACTCTTGTGACAGACTATAAAGTATTATCTATTCTAAATTGGATGTCAAAAGAAAAGAAGGACTCTTTTATAAAGCAAATGAATGAAATGGGCATCCAGATATCTTTTTATGCATTAGCAGAAGGGGAAATCTTAGAAGAAGATCCTTATATTTATTGCAATGATCGTGAAGATCTTCATGTCTCATATCCGGATCCTTGTGTTTATTATGAAAAAGAAAAATTCTTTTTATCTCCGATTACGGGAAGACATTATATCAATCACCATATATATTATGATTTTATTCATATGCATGCTTATTGTATTGCGTGTGAAATTGATAAACTCGTTGGATCTAAAAAGAGAGATATCTTAATTCTGGGGCATGGAGAAAATATTTATTTTCCATATAAAGTCGCAGCAGCTCTTTCACGGATTCGACCTGATGAAAAGATAACATTTAAAACAACAAGCAGAACTCCGATTTATGTAGACGGGAAAGTAATTCGTTCGCGTAAAAGATTCAAAGATAATCATAACATCACTTATCATATTTACAACATAGAAGAAATGGAAAAGCATGATGCTGTTATCTTTTTATCTGAAGCTGAAAATATTGAGGAAATTGAAGTACCAAAACTCACAAACAATATGATTCATTTTTTGTTAAAAAAGAAAGGGGCATAATTATATGACAAATACAAAACATAACTTGATTCATTCTACTTATTATGGGGATGATTGTATCTTTCTGTTGGAGGATCTGACAAACAAAATTACTCCTTTATCTGTAGAAGAAAAAGAAGCATATATCCGATCCGGAGGAAATTATGCAGAAGTTATTTCGAAAGAAGATTCCTTTGATGATCATATCATTGAAATCTTTAAAGAACTGACACTGACCCATGCTTATCAGATTGCTGATTATGTCGGCATTATCTGCAATCATTTATATAAAAAATACGGAAATGACATGGTATTTGTGTCTCTTGCAAGAGCTGGAAGCCCAGTTGGAGTATTAATGAAACGCTACATGTTATGGCGATATGGCTCTGACATTGCTCATTATAGTATCTCCATTGTCCGCGATCGAGGAATTGATGAAAATGCTTTAGATGACATTCGAAATCAGCATCCAGAAAAAGAATTATGTTTTATCGATGGATGGACAGGAAGAGGTTCTATCACGTTTGAATTAAAGAAAGCAGTAGAACAATACAATCAGTCGCGCTCTGCTCATTTAAATTCAGATTTGATCGTTTTAATGGATCCGGCACATCTATCAAAAATCGCAGCAACAAAAAAAGATATCTGTCTACCAAATGCATGTTTAAATTCTACGATCTGTGGATTAGTCAGTCGTACAATTTTCCTGAAAGACAAAAACAAAGAATCCTATCATGGTGCGATTTTTTTAAAAGAATACAAGGACCAGGATTATACCAATTGGTTCATTCAGAAAATTTCCAAAAAATTTCATGAACCAAAAGAATCTATGATCGCAGATAAAGTGGATGAAAAATATGTGCCAAGTGTCTATCAGAAATTATCAGAAGATTTTGGCGTTCTTGAAAAAACAAAAGTAAAACTTAGCATTGGAGAGTCTTCCAGGGCGCTGATCCGAAGAATCCCTAAAATCATGTTAGTAAAGGATTTCAATAATCCAGATCTTTCTTTTGTATTAGAGATGGCAAAGAAGAAAGGAGTTCCAATTAGAAAGTATGACACAAAAGAATATGAATGCATCACCATCTTACAATGATTTTTACTTTATTTCTGACTTGGATCGAACTCTGATCTATTCGAAAAGAGCGATCCAGGAATCAGATCCAGAATATTGCAAAAATCTGATTCCTATTGAATATAAAGATGGAAGAGTAATCAGTTACATGAATAAAAATGCATATGACAAATTGCAAAAGTTGATACAATATGAAGAATTTAAATTTTTACCGTGCACGATGCGAACATTACAACAGACTCAAAGAATCTCATTTATAAAAGACGTGAAATATTATTTTACAGATGGCGGAATCAATCTTTATAAAAAGGGGAATTTATGTACTTCCTATGGCGAAAGGTTGCTTTCCATCTTTCATCATTATTCTTATGACAATGGATATTCATGGGCTAAAGAAATAGAAGAAGTATATTTTGAACTGACACAAAAATTAGGCATTTCAGATCTTGAAATAAACAGACACTTTATTTTACCAGATACAACATTGGAGACCTTAGCATTTTTTGATCTACGCTGTCCAGAAATATTATTAACAAATGATACAAAGAATATGACGAAAGAAGACATGATCATATTAGAAACTGTAGTTGATATATTGGAAAATTATCATATCAATGGCTGTATCAGTGGACGTAAATTTTATGTATTCCCTGATTTTCTACAGAAAAATTGTATTTTTGCGTTTACTGGTGGATTACTTTATGGTGTTGTTGCCGGAGACAGTATTTTTGATACTCCTTTACTATCTATGGGAAATGAAAAAGGATTAATTCCAATTGCGCCAAAACATGGAGAAATTTCAGGAAATCTTCCTATTACAGAAAGATCTGGTCCGGCAGCAGCTGATGATATTCTAACTTTCGTTGAACAAAAATTTTATATGTGAAAAATAAAAAAATAAAAATCTCTCATATTTGTAGTGAAAATTGAAAAAAGATTCATGATCTGAGACAAAACGTCAGTTATCTTTTTTCAAAACACTCATATTTACAATGTAACAAAGTTGAAAGACGAAAGGAGAACAACATGAATAAAGTATTTTTAAGCGGATTCGCAATCAAGGATTTTGAACTCAGACAGGTGAATGGAAATAACGGAACATTTAATACTGTCAAAGGATCCATTAATGTTAGAAGGGAAAGAGCCAAAAAAGATCCAAATACAGGATTCTATCCATCAGATCTAATCGATCTTGAAGCTTCTGGTGGAACAGCAGATATTCTTGCTGGCGTTCAGAAAGGAGATAAGGTTACTATCGTAGGTTCTTACAGAATTGACCCATATACGGGACGAGATAATCAGCAGCATTTTGCTCACAAAGTTAGAGTAGAAATGGTAGATAATGTCCAGAAAGCAACACCTAAGCAGCAGAATCAGCAGCCAGTAAACAACCAGAATGTAGGAAATATGGCTCCAACTCCTGCACCTCAGCAGACAGCACCTCAGGCAGCTTTTAATACACCTGCTGGTATGCCTGCTGGACAGGGAATGCCTTCTCCACAGCAGACAGCGCCACAGCAGACGATTCCTCAGGGAACTTTTAACACGCCTGCTGGTATGCCTGCCGGACAGGGAACGCCTTCTGCAATGCCAGATTTTGGAGCATTAGATGGAATGCCTAATTTTCCAAACATGCCATTTTCATAAATTGCAGATTTGCTTAAAAAAGAGAGAAAGGGCTTCGGCTCTTTTTCTTTTTACCTATAAATATTTTTTATTGATCTAAACAGAATACCCAGTCCACAATGATAGTTGGGCGGGAATGAATGAGGTCTTCCTTTGAAGCGTGAGAATCTTATATGTGAAAAATATCTTTCAGAAAATCTATCATATTTAAGATGTAAGACTTAAGAAAGAAATTTCCAGAGACTTTCTCAAAGATCACAGATTTTTCCTTCTTACAGGATATGAAAGTCATTCAAGTATTCTCGTAAAAGAGATAGGGGCTGCGTGAGCTAGCCTCAGTTGGTACGGACAGCGAGGTGTTTTTTTTCGAAACATTTCGTCAAAGATGGGTAACTGTCACGACTACTGGAAACTCCTTCTATAGAAATTATGTATCGCATGGGAGGGGTAGTTCATTAAAAATCTCATATTTAAAATGACAGAAAAAAAATAACATCAAAGAAAGGAACAAAAACTATGGATAAAATGATTATCAGCGATCAACAGTATGGAGAGCTGTTGCCGTTTGTAAAAGATGAAAAGATTACAGATATCAACTGGAATGGAAATGAATTATGGGTAGATAATATTGAAACAGGACGTTATTGCTCTGATGTAAAGTTATCTCCTGAATTTGTAAATCAGTTTTCTGCTCATGTAGCAAATGTTAAAAGTGCATCTTTTAATAAATATAATCCAAAATTAGAGGCTGACTCCGAAGGACTTCGTATCAGTATCATCCATGAAAGCTGTACGGAGACAGGGACTACAATCTCTCTTAGAAAATCTCCGCCCAAAATGCAGATGAACGATAAACTAATGATAGATACAGGATACTGTAGTCAGAAAGTCTTAAATCTGTTAAAAAACCTTATCAAATGCCACGCAAATCTGGTTATGATCGGCCTGACTGGTTCTGGAAAAACAGAGCTATTAAAATATTTGACAGGACAGATTCCAGATTATGAAAGAGCAATTACGATTGAAGATACACCTGAGATTCATTATCGAGAAATCAATCCAGGAAAAGACTGTGTTGCGTTGATCGTAGAAGAAGACAGTGAAATCTTTAACTATACAGATGCGATCAAAGCTTCTTTACGACAGTTACCTGTTTGGCTATTACTATCTGAGGCAAGAGGAACAGAAGTACAATATCTGATTCAATCCCTTACAACTGGACATTATTGTTTAACAACACTGCATACCGATGATGTTCGTAAAGTTCCATCCAGAATGAAGAACATGGTAGAAGATCAACATGCAGCAGAAAGAATTGAAAACGATATTTACACATTCTTAGATGTTGGCGTGTTGATCCGTAAAGTTGTGATCAATGGCAAAACAAAACGTTATATTGATCAGATTGGTGTTTATGATCGAAATTCTAACGATGAAAAGAAAGTTCTTATGATCGTAAAAAATGGAAAGATCGTTGAAGGTGTTGAAAAAGATATCAAAGCTTTTGGAGAGACACTTGGAGAAAAATTTGATCGTGAAAATATCAAAAATCCTTTTGCCTTAAAATAGAAGGGATGTGTTGAAATGTATTGCATGCATTGTGGTAAAAAAATTGATGAAAATCTTCTGATCTGCCCTCATTGTGGGACAGCTCAGAATCAAGTAACGAAAAAAGATTATGGTGGAATTGGTTGGGGAATCCTTGGATACTTTGTTCCGATGGCTGGGATTATCTTGTTCTTTATATGGAAAAACGAAAAACCTAAAACAGCAAAAGCTTTACTGATCGGAGCAATCATAGGATTCATTGTAAGTGCTCTTATATATGCATTCTCTCCATCTATTCTAAAAACATTATTTTCGTTTATGATGAAGTTGAATAGATAGGAGGGATCCTTATGTATTGCCCACACTGTGGAAAGTTCATTGAAGAAAAAAATAAAAACAAACAATTCAAATGGAATATACTCGGATTCTTTCTACCATTCATTGGATTCATCCTTGGAATGGCTTGGGAAGATGAAAAACCAAAAGAAGCAAAAGCACTAACATTGGGGGCAACAATCGCAGTGATCGTCATTATGGAATTCGTTTTTGCAAAGCTGATTGCTGCTAGTTTTGTTTATATGTTCCATTCAATCTTTTTCTTTTAAGAAAGGAGATAAAAAAATGTATTGTAAAAATTGTGGGAAAGAAATATTCCCTGATCAAAATATATGTTCTAATTGCGGAGCACAGCAGCAGCCAATCCAAGAGAAAGATTCTGGTGGTTTTGGATATGGCGTCTTAGGATTCTTTTTTCCATTCATTGGCTTGATCTTGTTTCTTGTTTTGAGAGAATCAAAACCAAACACAGCAAAGGCAGCAGGTATCGGTGCATTAGCAGGTGAGATCACAAAAGTTCTTTTATTTATCTTACTGATCGTGATACAAATTACTTCTGTCCGTATGTCAATGATGCCATAGAAAGGATGTAAGAATATGTATTGTAGTCATTGTGGTATAAAAATTGAAGATAATGCGACTATTTGTCCTCATTGTCAAAGTGAACAAAATCCAATGAAACAAAATGACACAGGAATTTTGGGTTATGGAATTCTTAGTATTCTTGTCCCAATCGCAGGATTGATATTCTATCTCATTTGGAAAGAAGAACGTCCAAAAACTGCAAAAGTATCTCTGATCTGTGCGATCATTTCTTTTGTTTTTCAGATCGTACTGATCCTGTTATTTATATTATTTGCCTTTGGAATATTGTTAGCTGTTGGAAATATTGGATGATCGGAGGAATCTTATGAAGAATGAAAAGATACAATGGAAGAAATGGAATTGGCTTTTGTATGGGATACTAGGATTTCTTTGCCCTCCATTAGGGTTCGCCCTTTTCGTATATTTCGATATTAAGGATCCAAAGATAGCAAGGGCAGCAGGAATTGGAGCTTTAATTCCTATTGTTCTTCCAATTTCCTATATCTTTCTAACTGGATTTCCTGAATCCATTGGGGCATTAGCCTTTCTGATTCTTAGGATATTGTGGATATGATTTTTTTTGACAGACCTTGTTTCCTTTTAAAAAAAACGAGGTCTTTTTTTATGCAAAAATTTCATTTTCTTATATGTGAAAAATATTTTTTTTCTTAAATCTCATATTTGTAATGTAGTAAAAATACGAAAGGAGAAGAACATATGTTTATTATGAATGCAGAAAAGACAAAAATTGTTAATCTGAGTAATGTAAAGTATTTATCTGTTGATTCGATTAGTAACACATACAATATCATTGCTACTTTTGAACTTGGAAGAACTGCAACGATCGCAGAGTATTCTTCACGATCATTAGCAACAAAAGCAATGGATAGAATTACTGAATCATTAAAGAAGTCCGCTAAATTTTGTCAATTACCAGAAGACAGAGGAGGTAAAAAATCATGATCTTATGTACATGCGAAAAACCATCCGTTGCAAAAGATATCGCAAAAGTTCTTGGCGCAAATAAATATCAAAATGGATATTATGAGGGAAATGGATATCTGGTTACTTGGGCAGTAGGACATCTTGTCACTTTATGCTATCCAGAGGACTATGATGAGGATTTAAAAAAATGGTCATTTGATACCTTGCCGATCATCCCAAAACAATTCAAAACAAAAGTCATGGATCATGTAAAAGATCAGTATCATATCGTAGAAAAACTGATCCAACGAGATGATATTGAATACATTGTAAACTGCGGCGATGCCGGAAGAGAAGGAGAATATATTCAACGTCTGATCTATCAGCAAGCAAAGAATCATCATCCAGTCAAACGTCTATGGTTAAGTTCATTTACATCGGGCGAGATCAGAAAGGCTTTTCAGAATTTATTAGATTCTTCCGAAAAAGATAATTTATATGAAGAAGCAAAAGCAAGAGCTCAGGCTGACTGGCTTGTCGGTTTGAATCTTACCAGATTATTTACATTAAGGCACGGAGATGTTATCAGAGTTGGAAGAGTTCAGACTCCTACATTAAAGCTGATCGTAGATCTGGATAACAAGATCGATCATTTTAAACCAGAACCATTCTATGAGGTCTATGCAGATTTTAAAGAAGGATTTCAGGCAAAATGGATCCATGAAAAACAGTCTCGCTTTACAAAACGTGAAGATGCAGAAAAGATCATTAATAAATGTGATGGAAAATCCGGAAAGATCACCAAATTAGAAACAAAAGAGAAAAGTACAGAACGCCCATTATTATACAGTCTTGACACCTTGCAAAAAGATGCCAACCGTATTTATGGGTATGGCGCAGCAGAAGTTTTAGATATTGCACAATCATTATATGAAACACAAAAATTGATCACTTATCCAAGAACAGACAGCAATTATTTGTCAAGCGAAATGAAGCACCTGGTTCCTGGTTATATTGATATGATCAGCACGATCGATCAATACAAGACTGCATCAGAGCAATTATCAGAACAGGGACTTACGATCAATTCCAGAATGATCAATGATTCCAAAATTTCAGATCACCATGCGATCATTGTAACAGAAAATATAAAAAATCATGATCTGTCAAAACTTTCTGTGAGAGAAAAAAACATACTTCATCTGATCATTACAAGAATGCTGTGTGCTGTTGCAAAACCATTTCGTTACAATGAGACATCCTTAGAAGCTGTCGTAGAAGATGAAACTTTTGTATCAAAAACAAAACAGATCATTGACCTTGGATATCAGCAAGTAGAAGTTGATCTTTTAGGAAAAACACTTCCGAAAGATATGGAATTATTCCACGTAACGAATGGACAATCCGTATCCATCGATTCTATGAACATTGCAGACAAGCAAACAACTCCACCAAAACCATTTACTGAAGGTACTTTGATCGATGCAATGAAGAATCTTAAAAAATACATTGATTCTGACAATTTAAAAAATGCAGTATCCGATCGTGGATTAGGAACTGTTGCTACAAGAGCAGGAATCATTGAAAAGCTCTTACAGATGAAGGTTGTTGAAAAAGTGAAAAAAGGTAAAGTTCCTTATCTTCATGCAACTGCTTTAGGTCATCAGATCATTCAATTACTTCCAGACAGTATTTCATCTCCTGAAATGACTGCAGAATGGGAAGCAAAATTATCAGAGATCGAATCTGGAAAGATCAAACCAGAAATGTTTATGAAGAACATTCAGTTATATGTTCAGAAATGTGTAAGTGATTATGGATCTGTTGATAAAGACAACCAGATTGCTTCACAAAAAAAGAAATATCCTGAAAAAGAAGTGATTGGCAAATGCCCAATCTGCGGAGCTCCTGTTTATGAAAATTCTAAAAGCTTTTACTGCAGCGATTACAAAAACTGCAAATTCAGCTTATGGAAAGAAAACAATTATTTCAAAGCGATTGGTTTTAAGTTAACCAAAGCACATGCTAAGAAATTATTGAAAGATCAGAAAACCTTAGCGAAGAATCTGAAAAGCAAAAAAGGAAACTCGTATGATGCTTGGATTTGTGTTGAATGGGCAACACCATATCCAAAATTCACAATGGAATTTGACTAGGAGCGATCTACATGAAGAAAATACAGGTCCCTATATGGGAAAAATCAAATCTAACTATTGATGAGGCTTCTTCTTATTTTCACATTGGCGCAGCCAAACTTCGTGAAATGACAGATGATCCTGCAGCAAATTATGTGTTAGAGATAGGCACGAGACGTTTGATCAAACGCAAACAATTCGAAAAGTATCTGGAAAATAAAAGATACATTTAGTAAAAAAAATAATTTTAGGCCCTGAATTGCAAGGAGCTTTAATGCGTGCTACAATGATTGTAATAGTATTAAAGCTCCTTTTTATAAAGGAGAAAAACTATGGCGAAAGAGAAAAAAGTTAGTAGAAAAGACAGTAAAGGACGAGTTTTAAGAAAGGGGGAAAGTGAAAGAAAAGACGGAACTTACATGTTCCGTTATAATGATGAAAGAAAAAAAAGATGTTGTGTATATGCAAAAACATTGCCTGAATTAAGAGAAAAAGAACTTCAAATTGAACGTGACAAAATGGATGATATTAGATTATCTGTAAATTATAATGTCCAGCAATTAATGGATTTATATTTTGACTTGCATCAAAAATCAGGCGATTTTGCAATTACTACCTTTAACAGACGTAAACGATTTTATGAAAAGCATATAAAGAACAGTTGGATAGCTTTGAAAAAAGTTAAAGATGTAAAAAAATCTGATATTAAACTATTTTATGCAGAATTATCCGTAAAATTTAGAAAGAATACTCTTAAATATGTTCACAATATATTCCGCCAGTCCTTTGCAATAGCATTAGATGATCATATTATTCGTACAAATCCAACAGAAGGGGCATTGAAAGGGATTAATGATGATTGTGTAGAAAAAACAATTTTAACTTCACAACAGTTAAATTCTTTGTTGGATTTTACAGAAGATAGTTTGCGTTATAGAAGATGGTATCCATTAATTGTGATTCTTTCAGAAACAATGTTACGTTGTGGCGAAATATGTGGGCTTACTTGGAATGATGTAGATTTAAAACACAAAAACATAAAAATTGATCATCAAGTTCAATATGAAAAAGTAAATGGAAAATGGAGTTGTATCATACGCCCTCCTAAAACAAAAAAAAGTTATAGAACTATTCCATTAACTGACAAAGCATATAAAGCATTTTTATACCAAAAACAATTACAATTTTATTTAAATCTGCATTCCAATGTGATAGTTGATGGTTATAGTAACTTTGTTTTTCCAACAAGAAATGGGACTTTAAACCATTCACAACTTTTAGATAATATGTTTAGAAATCTAGAAAAAAGCTATAACACAAAACATCCCGACGCTCCATTGCCACATTTAAGTTGTCATGTGTTTCGACATACAGGTTGTGCACTTACAGCAAAAAAAATGTTTAAACTGGGAATCGATCCCATCATTTTGCAACAATGGATGGGACATGCATCATTGAAAATGACTTTAAATTTATATAATCATGCTTCAAAAAATGATCATTCCGCAGCCATTGATGAAATCAATGAATTAGACAAAAACATCGGATAATGTCATCAACTTTAGTTGTAATCAATAATCTAATTTTTACACCAAATTTACACCAAACTTTTAAAATTTATAGTAATATATGCAAATATATTATTTTGGAGAAAGAGTGTAAGTAGAAATTTTTATCATTCAATGCCAAGTGGTTATCCAGAGATATCTATAGTATGATAAACAAAAAAAGGAATGACTATCATGCAATTAATCATAAATAATCATTCCTTTTCCCTATTTATTAGGGATCAATACAATATCTTCCCCAGCTTTTCTTCTCTGATATAACT
>OLRG01000136.1_pt1 | contig 79124 bp, 62 predicted proteins | sample 1672331 | NCBI WGS metagenome assembly OLRG01 (sample SAMEA3136672, study PRJEB25190) | human gut metagenome
TGAATTGAATTTTATTTGCTGCTAAGGCAGCAAACTCTGCGAGGCTTTTTTGACAGCTTATGCGTTGGTACGGTCAAACGCAGTCTGTACGATCTTGCGCATCTCGTCAATGCCCAGGGACTCCAGCTTATCCTGGAATGCCTGCCAGCTATCCTCGCTCAGTTCCATATCGCCGGTCATGAACTTGGTCATGTATTCCTGAATGACGGTCATTACGTCGGTGGCGATGGCGTTGTAGCGGGTGGTCTCCTCGGTGGTCATCTGGTAGTTGCAGATGTACTCGGAGGTCATATTGGACAGCCAGGTGTCGTATACGGTGGCCTCTACCTCGTTGTCGTAGGTAAGCTCTGTGCGCTCCATGCGGAAGTAGAAGGGGTTATCGTTGTTGTTGGTGAAGATGGCGTAGACTGCCATAGAACCGTAGCCGTTGGGATCCTTGAGAATCAGGTCGGTATAGTGGACATCGCCATTGTCATCGATGGTATAGGTTTCATCCAGCTTTCCAAAGTTGGAAATCATGCTGCCCTCCTCGGTGAAGAACCAGTTGACATAGGAAACCAGCTGGGGGATGATGTCCTCATCGGCGGTGGTAATGGTCCAGTCGCCGTCGCCCTTGCCGCCGTAGGCATTGTTCTGGGTCTTGATGGTGTCGCCTTCCTTCAGTACCACGTTTGCCATGGGATAAATCTCACAGGTGTCGGGGCTGGCTGCGGAGGCGCGGTAGGAATCGGAGGTCAGGTTATAGGGACCATAGGCAATGGCCAGCTGATCGTTCAGCACGTCGAAGTCATAGAAGGGCGCAGGATTATACCAGTTTTCCACAAACAGGCCCTCGTCGTTCCACTGCTTCATCTCCTTGGCCCACTCATAGTTGCTGTCTAGGGTCACAGCGGCGGTTACGGTGCCGTCGATGTTCCACCAGGTCATCAGTACATCATTGGAGCTGATGAAGTCCACGCCGGCATAGGCGTCAGCCGCCATTTTGGGGGAAACCACGGCGGATTTCACACCGTATTCATTCTTGAGCGCCAGCGCCACATCGTGGAGCTCGTCTACCGTGGTGGGAATTTCCTTGTTCACGGCATCCAGCATATCCTTCCGGACGATGGGGCCGCGGGAGTAGAGGGGAATCTCGGTGTAGCTGTACATAGCGGTGGTTACGCCACTGGAAGACGTGGCGTCCTCCTTAAACTTGGCGTTGGACTCCAGAATCGCATAATAGTTGGGGGCATACTCCTCGAAATAGGGGTACAGATCCACTGCAAGTCCGTCTTCAATCAGGCCGTCCTCGCCGGTGGAGTACAGGCGGCCAAGGCTCCGGGTGAAGTTTGGCAGATCGTTGGCAGCAACAAGCAGGTTCAGCTTCTCGTTGTAGGTATCGGGGTCAGACCAGTCTACATCCAAGTGTACATTGGTGTAGTCTTCGGCAGCCAGAATCGCATAGGCGTTCTCAAATTCCGCATTTGGGCCGATGTAGGCAGAGGCCCAAGGGGCAATGTTGAGAAATGCGGTGACGGTGGTCAGTTCATCAAACACCGGGTAGAGACTGCTGGCGTCAATTTTCGTGGGATTGACAGCTTCCTCCGATGCGCTGTCCTGGGGCAGTACGGTGCTGTCTTCTGCGTCAGATTCGGGTGCGGCGGCTGCTTCGGGAGCCTTTTCAGCTTCCTGAGCCTCCTGAGAACTGGGGGCAGAGCCGCTGGATGCGGCAGTGGTGCTGGTGTCGCCGCCGCCGCAGGCACATAGGGCCAGCAGCAGGGAAAGGCCCAGCAGCATAGATAACAATCGCTTTTTCATATTGACTTTCCTCCATTTCTGGTTTGGCGGACCCTTGCCGCAAGAACAGGAGCGCGGCAAAGTGGTCAGATTCGCCGGTTGTATGTTTTCATCTTAACATGAAATGGGAGCGCTGACCAATGCCGGAATGGCATGACATCATATCACCAATGTAATGAAAAGGGCAGGAGCCGTTTCGCTCCTGCTCATATACATTATAATGTAGGATCAGTTGCCCATGTACGCGTCATAAGCGTCCTGATACTTCTCAGTGATGACATCCAGATTCATGCCATTCATGCACTCCTCCACAGCTGCGCGATAGTCGTCCGCAGTAGCAGTGCCCAGAATGACCTTGGGTGCCACGGTGCTCAGGTAGGTCAGGGAGTCGGAGGCCATGGTGAAGATCTCCATCATGTCGTCGCCGCCGGGCTGAGCCGCCTGAGGAATGGTCATGGTGCTGTCACCGGCAGTGGACCAGAGGTCGATGGCCTCGATGGCGTCGTCGGTGATCAGGCCTTCCTCGTAGAGGCCGTGGAGATACTCCAGGTAGTCTACATATTCTTCGGTGGCAACACCGGCAATGACCTCGGTAGAGCCGGGCTCCTTGAGCTGGAAGGACAGCATCTTAAAGCCCTGAGCAGAGAAGTTAAGGCCGTACTCTGCGGCGCTGTCCAGATCGGAGTTGGTGATGTTCTCCCGATCCGTCTCGTTGCGCTCCAGCAGGTTTGCCCAGTCGGGAGCGTATTCCAGATAATCATTGAAATCAATGAGAATGTCCTCGTCAATGGCCTTCTCCAGCTTCTGCTGATAGGAGGCAACGGACTGGGAGAAGATATCGGGGTAATCCTGAGAGGCCATGCGCAGGTTCAGGGTTTCCTCATAGCTGGTTTCAGCCAGCATCTCAAAGTCGATGTGAACCCCGGTGGCTTCTTCCAGTGCTTCATAGGAGATAGTGGAGCTGTAGTCCTTTTCCCCCAGTGCCTCGGCTACGTTCATGCGCTTGACGAAAGTCATGGTGAAGCTGTGGTCACCCTCGATGGGATATTCAATGGACTCGTACTCTGTGGTGGACTCAGCGGCGCTTGCCTCCTCGGTAGAAGCGGCCTCAGCGGGAGCGGTGGCCTCCTGAGCGGTCTTGGTTTCTTCGGGGGCAGCAGAACCCGTTCGTACTGCAAATTTTGATAGGCTTGCAGCAACTTTTAATGTGGTATCACCAGTAACCATGGAAAACCAATGCCAATCCGGTATGGATTCATAACACAAATGTAATGACTAATTCATTGATTCTCACGGGTGCTTGTGATAAAGTTGTAATAGAAATGAAATGGGGTATCACAGTGAATGATATACAAATCAAGTGCTTTTTGGCGGCTGCACAGAGCCGTAGCTTTTCGGAGGCGGCAGAGAAGGTCTATATGACGCCGCCGACCTTTGGACGATATATTTCCTCCTTTGAAACAGAACTGGGCTATCCGCTGTTTCTCCGGGGGTGGAAAAACCTGCGGTTGACCGCTGCCGGAGAGATCATGTATGAGGGCATTCGGGAGCTTCAATTGCAATTTGAGCAGCTGCAAACGGAGGCCAAACGCCTCAATGCCGGAGAGGTGGGCCAGCTGATGATCGGAATGCTGGAAGGGCAGATCATGGATGACCGGCTGCGGAATATCCTGCGTTATTTTCGGCAGCGCTATCCGGAGCTACAGCTGAGAATGCACCGATGCACCTTCCGTCAACTGGAGCATCAACTATTAAACGGAGAGCTGGATATTGGCATCACGCTGCAAATGGAAGTGGAGGACAATGAGGATCTCTGCTACCATCCCTATCAGAGCCTGAAAAACTACATTATCCTCCCCAAAGAACACCCATTGGCAGAGAAAACGGATCTCTCACTCAACGACTTTGCAGGGGATGCATTTCTGGAGCTGGAGGAGGGCGAGTGCCACCATATTTCACAGATGATGAATGCATGCTGTCAGCGGGCAGGTTTTGTGCCGAAGCTGTTTGTGTGTCCGGATTTGTCGGCACAGCTGTTTGCTCTGGAAACCGGGCTGGGGGTCATGGTGCTCAATGAAAATCATACGGCACTGCAAAATCCACATCTGGTTGCAAGGTCACTGGAGGGACTTCCCACAGCGGAGTTCTGCATTGCGTGGCACGGCGCCAATCCAAATCCGGCAGTACAGCTATTTCTCCAGCAGCTATAGCCTGTATCAGAATATGAAAAAGGCATTTCAATTCTCGCTATGGCGTTCCTGCGGCGCTCTTGCTAGAATGGCCTTAATCAACCGAAAAGGAGCTGTGATTGATGAAACGTTTGGAAAACAAGGTTGCTATTGTAACCGGCGCGAACTCCGGTATTGGCAAGGCCACAGCCATCCGCTTTGCTCAGGAAGGCGCCACTGTGGTGCTGTGCGCCCGTCGCTATGAGCTGCTGGAGGAGGCCGCCGCAGAGTGCAGAGCTTACGGGGTAGAGGCGCTGGCAGTAAAGGCTGATCTGACCATTCATGCAGACTGCACCCATGTGGTGGAGGAAACCATCAAGAATTTTGGCCGGGTAGATATTCTGGTAAACAATGCGGGGATTGCCGACAAGCACCGCCCCATTACCGAATGCACCGATGAGTGGTGGGACGAGGTCATTGCCATTGACCAGACCTCCCTGTTCTATCTGACGAAGGACGTACTGCCCCACATGGGCGAGGGCGGCTCCATTGTCAACGTGTCCTCCATCGGCGGCGTGTTCGGCAGCGCGGGCATTTCCTACTCCACTGCAAAGGCCGGCGTTCTGGGCTTTACCAAGAATGTGGCGATTCAGTTTGCAAGAAAGGGAATCCGCTGCAATGCCGTATGCCCCGGCCCTACTCCTACCGCCCTCAACGCACCGGAGCAGGTTGCAACCTTTACCACATGGTTTGCTGACGAGTGTGCGAAGCATATGGATCTATCTCTGCCGGAGGCAAATGTAGTAGATCAGGCCAATGCCATTTTGTTCTTTGCCAGTGATGAGTCCAAGGCAGTCAATGGACAGATTCTGGTAGTAGATCACGGAACAACTCTTTGATCCCCTAAAGTATGACAGTGGAGCGTCAGCAATCCTGCTGACGCTCCGCTTGTTATGTGCAGCGGGACGAAATTCGGTTTTTCCAGATGCCGCTCCAATAGTATGGTGCGCCTACCACAAAGAAGGTAAAGCCGGCAATTGCGCTTCCATACCAGTATCCATCAATACCAAGATTCAAGGCGTTACCCAGCAGCCACGCAAGACCGATTCGCATGACCACGCCATCCATAATTCCCATGATATAGTTCATAGAGGTGGCGCCGATACCGTTTACAAAAGCAATGGTAGGACTTCGAAGACCGGCGCCAAGGAAGCAGAGCGCAGCCACCGGCGCATAACTGGAGGCCATTGCAAGAACTCTGACATCTTGGCTGAAAAGCCGGAACACCTGATGCGGAAACAGCAAAATGACTGCACCCAAGACCAGTGAAAAGCTGACAGTAACCGCCATAATACTGTAGAACACTCGTCGAATTCGTTCCAGCTTTCCTGCACCATAGTTTTGACCAACCATGGTAGCACCGGCAGAAATCAGAGCGGCTGCAACAATGGACATAATGGAATTGAGCTTTGTTCCTACACCGCTGACAGCGGAGCACACAACGCCAAAAGAATTTACTGCGGAGTTAATGTAAAGGTTGGAAACATTGATTGCTGCAAATTGAAGGCTCATGGGAATTCCCAGCTTTAGCAGCATCCATAGGGGCTCGCGATGGATCAAAAAGCGATTCGGCTTAAAGTCAAAGCCCATTGCACCGCGGTTTCGATAGAGAAACCACATGGAAAGCAGAAAGCTGAGCCCCTGCCCTATAACAGTGGCCAATGCAGCACCCATTGCCCCCATATGGAATGCCACAACAAATACAATATCCAGAATCAGGTTTGTGATGGAGGCTACTGCAATGAACAACAGCGGATGATGACTATCTCCCATTCCACGGAGAATTGCACTAACTGTGTTATAACCATAGATAAAAATCAGTCCGATGAAGCAGACGAGAATATATTGCTGTGCATAAATCTTCGCTTCCGGCGGTACATTCAGCAGCCGCAGAAACCGATCGGACAGTAGAATTCCGGCAGCGCTGAACACAACGGCGGTGATTGCGAGGGCAGAAAGCATGGTGCCAATGAAATGCTGAAGCTGATCGCTCTGCTTTCTACCAATTAGCTGCGCAATTACCACCTGACCTGCGGTGGTAAGCCCCATACAGACGAAGGTGAACATATTCAGCAGTTCTCCGCCGGTGGCCACCGCCGAAAGTCCGCTGCTGCCCAATACCTGCCCCACTACGACCATATCCACCAGATTGTATACGGTTTGCAGCAGGTTAGAGAGGATGAATGGAGCGCCAAAACGGAACAGCTGAGAGAAAATTGGTCCCTCCGTAAAATCATGTATTAGAGTTTTCCCTTGTTTCATATCATTTTCCTCAAAGAGGAGGCCGCCGGGACGGAAAAACGTTCCGGCGGCCTCTTACGGTTAGTTACAGATTCATTGCCGTGTAGTAACCCTCTCGAATGGCATCTCCCATCTTTCTGGCGGCGGCACAGTCACCGATGGTATACGTCTCCGGCACTACGGCCTTCTGCAGCTCCTCCACAATGGAAGTTCTGGGCCGCATACCGGCGGAGAGAATGACGCTGTCGGCGGGGAGCAGCTGCTCCTCCTGGCCTTCCGTCTGCACCCACACACCCTCATCCGTGATGCGCTTGCAGGCAGTAGAGGTCATGACTTTGACACCAACCATGCCAACCCGCAGGGCATTGGACTGGGCCTGACCACAGCCGGGGGCGATACCGGGCAGCATCTCCACCACAGTCACGTCACGACCGTCTGCGTGGAGCTCTGCGGCAGATTCGCAGCCGATCAGGCCGCCGCCAATAACCACGACCTTGTCTCCGTAGTTCTGTGGTGCATCGTGCATGGTGGCGCCTACAATGACCTTGGGATTGTCCAGACCGGGAATGGGCGGACGAGCAGGGTCGGCACCTACGGCGATGATCAGCACATCGGGACGAATCTGGTTTACGTAATCTGCATCCACGGCAGTATTCAGGCGAACGTCCACGTTGGAATCCGCCAAACGATTTTCCATCTGGTGCCGCCAATAGGCCATATCCCGCTTAAAATAAACATGGTCGGCAAAGCGGATGGCACCGCCCAGCTCTGTACCCTTATCGCAGAGAATCACGTGATGGCCACGTTTTGCAGCCGTCCATGCGGCCATCATGCCGCCGGGGCCTGCGCCTACGATCAGTACCTTCTTTTTCTTCTGCGGTGCGGCGGGCATGGGCAGCCTGTCTTCAAATCCAACCTCGGGATTCAGCGTGCACAAGAACCAGTTCTTTGCAAAGAGACGATTATGGCATTCATTGCACCGGAGGCAGCGGTTGCAGTCGGCATAGCGTCCGGCGGCAAGCTTATTGGGCATCTCCGGCTCGCAGATCAGGCCCCGTCCCATGAGGATCAGGTCGGCGCGGTTATTTTTGATCACATCCTCCATCATATCCGGCTCGTTGATGCCGGCCACGGTGGAAACGGGGATATTCACCACGGACTTAATCTCGGTGGCAAAGTCCACATTGCAGCCCTTCTCCATAAATACGCCGGGAGACATCCGTGCGGTGGCATCGGGATGGAAAATGCCGCCGGTGGAAACCTGAATCATGTCCACATAGGGGGCAAGCATCTGTGCGATCTTCTTTCCTTCGTCAATGTGATAGCCGCCCTCAATGATCTCGTCACCGGTCATGCGCATGTCGATGGGGAAGTTTTTACCTACCTTCTCCCGGATCTTTTTGAGGCACATAATCGGGAACCGGCAGCGGTTCTCCAGGGAGCCGCCAAATTCATCGGTACGCTTGTTGGTGCGCGGGGAGAGGAACTGGTGAATCAGCCAGCCGTGACCGGCGTGGAACTGCACCATGTCAAAGCCTGCATTCTTGAGGGTGAGCGCGGCATTGCCGAAATCCTCGGCAACCTCCTCCATATCTGAAAGGGTCATCGCGCGAACGGCAACACCGCTGGGCTTGACATAGTCAATGGCGCTCATGGGCTGGTTGCCGAAGTTGTTCTCGGGAATACATAGCGCCCCTGCATGGCTCATCTCCATGGAGATCTTTGCACCCCAGCGGTGAACCGTCTCTGCCAGATCACACAGAGAGAAGTATGCGCCGGGATTGGTGATCCGCAGCATAAAGGACTCGGAGGCGCCAGTTTTCTGGGAAACGCAGGCCTCGCCCATGGTAATCAGCGCCACGCCGCCTTTGGCAAACTTTTCGTTGAATGCAATGGTTCGGGCGGTATATCCGCCGTTATGGTCTACCTCCCGGAGATTCATAGGGGCCACACAGATGCGGTTTTTCAGGGTCACATTGCCGATTTTGATGGGAGAGAGCAGGTTCGGATAGTAGGGATTCATGAAAAAAACTCCTTTCAGATAGGGACGGATGCACAGACGGGCCAACCACCAGCCGCCTGTGCATCTGCCAAGGGGAATCATTCTGGCAAAATGAAAAAGTTAAAGAAGGATATGAGGTTAAAGAAAGAAGAATGAGCAATGAAATTTTACCAGAATGAAAAGCTGCCTTCTGTAGGAACACGCAGATTGGTACAGCTTATGGTTACATTATAACAGCCGGAAGGGAAAAAAACAAATGCCGAACCAGTATAGCAGCATTACATTGACGTTATAGGACAATCATTACATGATAGATATGAGGCCATGCCGAATTGGCAAAGGAGCGGGGCTGCTTTTGCAGGAGAGAAGGAAAGGGCAGGCGCAGAGTGCGCCTGCCCACAGATTGATATTTACTCCGCGTTTTCCAGATAGCGGGCATAAGCACCGGCATAGATGTCATCCATACGGCCAAGGCCGGAGGATTCCAGATCGGCAATTGTCTGGCGATAGTCTGCCTCGGTAAGGTCACCGGTGACCACTCGAGAGGCGGCCTCGGTGAAGGCGGTGAGCACGTCTCCGGCCAGATTGAAGTATTCGGTCATTTCCTCAGCGTCCAAGGTGCAGGCGGAGGGGATGATCATGGAGTCATCGCCATATTCTTCCGTCCACAGCTGGTAGGCGGCAGTGGCCTCGGGGCAATACTGGAGGTCAAGGAACTGCTGCTGCTGATCGGTGGGCAGCCACTGGGCGGCCGTATAGAATACGTTGGCGATGTCAAAGCTCATGCCGTCGGGGTTGTTGGTCATGAGATCGGTGTAGGCGATCTTGCCGTCTGCGTCCTTGGTGTAGGTGAGATCCTCCGCGCCAAAGGCCACCAGATCCTTGCCGGGGGCGGTGTAGCAGTAGTTCACATACTGCATGGCCACCTCGGGCTCCTCACAGGCGGTGGTGATGAACAGTTTGCCGTTTATGGCTACCACGTTGGCCTGCGTCACATGTACATCAATGTCAGACAAGGCAAAGGGGACGGCCTTCCAGTTGGGGTCGCTGCCGTTTTCACGGAAGGCGGGGTCGGTGTACTTGCAGTCGTCCTGCCATACGCCGCACTTGCCGGAATAGTAGGAGGACTCCCAGTTGCCGTATTCCTTGCCGGTGGTCATAAAGTCATCGGTGATGATGCCCTCGGCAAAGAGAGAGTGGAGATAGTTCAGGTAGTCGATAAAGCCCTCACTGGCGTAGCTGCAAATCAGCTCATCGCTATTCGGCTCCACCCGCTGGTAGCCCACCATGCGGAAGCCCATAAAGCTGGTGTTGAAGAAGGGAGCCAGACCGCTGTCACACTCAAAGTTTACCAGCAGGGCATTGCTGGCGCCCTTTTCGTTCTTGAAGGCGCGGAGCACGTCGGTCAGTTCGTCAAAATTCTTGGGGGCTTCCAGCCCCAGATCCTCCAGCCAGTCGCCCCGGATCAAAAGGCCCTGAGAAACCCGGGAAATGGAGCGTCCTGCAAACTGGCAGAGGGTGCCGTCGGTGTTGTAAACCCCGGAGGCGAAGTTGGGGTCGGAGTCCAGCAGTGCCTTGTAGTCCGGGGCGTTGTCTGCCAGCAGCGGCTCCATATCCAGCAGGATATTGTCCTCAATGGCACCCAGCAGGTTGGAGTCATACTGGGAAACGGTCTGGCCGAACATATCCGGGAGATCTCCGGAGGCCATCATCAGGTTCATCTTTTCGGAATAGGTGGATTCGCCCAGCAGGTTGAAGTCAATGGAGACGCCAGTGGCCTCCCGCATGGCCTCATGGGGCGGGGTGTCGGAATAGCTCTTGTCGCCCATGGCCTCGGCGGCGTTCATCCGCAGAACGGACACCATGGTAAAAGTGTGCTCCCCGGGAATGGGGTATTCGATGGTGACGGCAGGGGCAGCGGCCTCTTCCGGGCTGCTGGCCTCCTCTGCGGGAGCGGAGTCTGCCGGAGCGGCGGTCTCGGGGGCAGCGGCCTCCGTGGCAGCGGCGGATTCCGCCGCAGTCTCGGTGGCAGAGCTTGCCGGGGCAGCGCCGGAGGCGGCGGGGGAGCCGCAGGCACACAAGGCTGACAGCATGGATGCTGCAAGCAGCAAGGATAACAGCTTCTTCTTCATTTTGGTTCCTCCATTCGTTTTATGTGGCGAAGGACTGCCGCAGAATTGGAACAGGCAGCGGCAGGTTGGTTGGGTTCGCCGTTTCTACTGTCATCTTATCATGAAAGAGCACGGCTGACCAATGCCGGGACGGTATATCCTATAACAAATGTATAATACTTTCTTAACATGCTGCAAAAAAAAGGGAGCAGGTTTCTTCCATACCTGCTCCCCAAAGCTTATTTCTTGTCCATATATGCCACTGCGCTCCCGGCTGCAATCCATCCGCTGGCAAAGGCCCAAGAGAGATCATTGGTGATCTGCACCTTATTGTTTCGGATATTCAGGAAACGCCCGGAGGAAAAGTCACCGGGGACATACAGTCCGTCGATCAGGCCGCCGTCCTTTGCGGTGGCCTGAATCTCTTCATTTACCAGCACACCCCCAAAGGCGCCATCGGTGCCCAGCCCGCCGGAAACCATGTAATAGGGACCGCCGGTAAAGGGAATCATTTCCGAGGGATCCTTGAAGTACTCGGTGTCCATGCCATTTTTGCACATCTCGTTATAATGTGCCACGGTGGCCTTGAGGTTCTCTGCGTTGACGCTCATCTGCTCGGCCAGCGCCTCCAGCGTATCAGCACGGGCAATGGATTTTCCCATGCCGGGCATGGGAGGCATTCCACCGGGCTTTTTAGGGGAGAAGGCGTTTTCAATATCTGCCTGCCAATCCTCAGAGTAAGAGGGAGGAGCGGGGAAGCACCATGGCTGCCGCTTGCCGGTCTGATAGGCCTTGACGCAGGCTTCGATCATCCCCTGATCGAACAGGTAAAAGGACTGATAGTCCGGCTGCTCCGCCAGACGGTTGCCGGTTTCAAAGATGCCCCGGCGCTTTTGGGTGGATTCATTGATCCAGCGCTTACCGTCCTTGTTGACCCAGAGGGTAGAAGGCTCTGCGGCCATGGACATAAGGGTCTGGCTGGGGCACATGCCCAAGGGCCCCATGAGCCGGATCTCAAAGCTGTCATAGTCAATGTAGGCACCCAGTTTCTCTGCAAGCGCCACTGCGTCCCCGGTGTAGGAGGGGTGGGTGTGGCCGCCGTTGCCCATGGGCATTGCGGCGATTTTCGGCACATATTTTGCGACCAGTGCATGATTTCGGATCCAACTGCCGGTTGCCAGAATGCACGCCTTTGCGGTGATCGTGCTTTCGCCGCCGGGATCTTTGGCGGTAACCGTGTAGGTGCCGTTCTGGTGATCAATATCGGTGACGGCGGTGTTCTTCAGCATGGTGACGCCGTTTTTCTCGCACAGGGCGATCATCCGCTTCATGACATAGGCGCCACCCTGACGCTCCTTCTTAAAGGCGGGAATCTTGGGGCCGTCGGGGCCGTCAAAGATATAGGTACCCTCCTTATAAAGATCCTCTACCCCTTCGCCGGTGTCACAGAGAAAGTCGAAAAATTCGCCGGTGGCCCTGAAGGTGTTGTAGGCCAGTGCCGGGTTCAGCTCCCAATAGGTCTCGTCCATAACCTGCCGCAGAGCGGAAAGGGTGTTATCCGGGATGCCGTGATCCTTCTGCCAGCGGCTGCCGTAGACCCGCCAGTCCGCTGCACCCATGGCGCCGCCGCCAAAGTTCCTGCGCTTTTCCACCACAATGACCCTTTTATCCGTGGTCTCGGAGATCCGCGCAGCGGCAACCAGCCCTGCACCGCCGCCGCCCAGAACAACAATGTCACAGTCAAGATGAATGGGGTCGTGGGGCTCCGCAGTGATCGGTACTTCTTCTACGGGAGAAATGCCCATAGGGGGAGCGTTTTTGGATGCGTCGTGGGCCATGGTGGCCAAATCCTGTTCCTGCATATGTGTGCCTCCGTTCATTTTTTCTCTATCTTATCATTGGAGCAGACTATTGACCAATGCCAAACAGGTATGGAAGTATTACATAAAAGGTATACCATGAGCCGTTGCCCCTCGTCCCCGGAATATGGTAAAATAAGCCCGAGAAGGATATCGAAAGACCAAAAGGAGGATGCATATGGAACTCAATCAGCTGCACTATTTTGTGGCAGTGGCGCACTGTGAGAACATCACCAAGGCCGCCAAGGAATTGTTTATTACCCAGCCCGCCCTGAGCCGGGTGATCCTGCGGCTGGAGCAGGAACTTGGAACACCACTGTTTGACCGGCACGGGGGCAGAGTGACCCTCAACGACCACGGGAAGGCATTCCTCCGGCATGTGGAACCGGCGCTGGAATCCATCAACGCCGGAGTGCATGCGGTCATTGACGAGCTGGGAGGCAGGGAGATCTTGATCCACAACTATCTTACTGCCGACCTGTTTAAGTCCATTGTGGAGCGGTGTCAGGCAGAGTTCCCGGACATCAGCTTTACGGTGAAGAATATCGGGGACAACGCTGACGAAGCTTCCCTGCTGCAGGCCAAGCCAGATATCGTGATGCTGCCCACCCGGGACTTTCATAACTATGTGTTCCCCATGAGCTATAAGGAGCGCTGGTGCGTGATCTACAACTGCAAATATCCCTTCCACTCGGAGTTTGACGGGAGCCATCTGACCCTCCGTCAGCTGACGGGGGAGCCAATCATTTTGTCCGGCTCCAAGCTGGATCGGGAGTTTGTGGACAGCATTTTTGCCACGGCGGGGCTGACACCGAAAATTTTGCCCTACTCATCCTTGGCGGATTCCAGCACCCAGATTAACCGCTGCAAGGGCATCGGGCTGGTGCCTGTGAGCAACTTCCGGAGCCTGATTAAGAGCATCGACAGCATCCCCATTGCGGCGGCCATGGTATCGGATCACCCCTGCGAGCGGATGCTGTATCTGGGCAGAAGCCCAAGATTCCTGTCCAATGCCGATGAATACCGGGTGCTGGAGGCCATTGAGAATTTCCTGTCCAGAGAGTATGCGGAGACTGACGAGTTCTTCGAGAGCTACTTTGGGACGGAGACGGAATAAAGATCACGAGACTGCCGAAAGACCTGTTTTGGGTCCTCGGCAGTCTCGTGGTGTTATGGACATACAAAGCCGCTGCGCATAAACTCTGTGGTGGCCTTTAGCTCCCGATCCACATGCTGATCCAGCAGCTCCAGAATGTTATAGTCTTCGGCGCTGCCGAGAAAGTTGGGGCGATGGCTCAGGTACACCGGACGCTCCAGCTTTATATCCGACAGGGCCATGGCGCGGATGGGGGTATCCGGTACCCGGCGCTTCAGGGAACGGTAAGCTGTCACCGGGGTGATGCCGATGCTCCGACAGCGGTTGATGGAGATCCGGGTCTCATCGGGCTGGGTGGCAAAGCGCAGCCCGGCGGGCAGGGAATCAAACAGGTGGGAGAGCATATCCCGGTCATAGGGGGAGTTGTCGAAGAGGATCACCTCCTGCCGCAGCTGGGCACGGGTGATGGAGGTGCCGTCACAGTCCGAACGGAAGGGATAATTTTCGTGGAACATGACGCACCATGGCTCAGTATAGGCTTTGGCCACCGTATAGCCACGGAAGTCCTGCTGGGGGATGATGACCAGATCCGGGGCGGTATCTGTGGGATAGTCCGAGACTGTCCGGGTGCCGTCAAAGCAGGTCAAATCCACATCCGGGAAGGCCGAGAGACATCGGTCACAGAAGGAGGCAAAGTCATCCAGAAAGATATAGTTGGATACCAGTACCCGGCGGTTGTTATTCTTTTGCCGCACTGCATGGACGCCGGCATTGATGGCGTCCAGCCCGGCGGAGACATGCTGTAAAAAGATCTTGCCACTCTCATTGAGAATCAGGGAGTTGGACTTCCGGTCAAAGAGCCGAACCTCCAGCTCGGATTCCAGACGGCTGATGGAGCGGCTCAGGGCGGGCTGGGTGATGTAGAGCTTATGGGCAGCCTGACTGACATTCTGACACTCTGCCACCGTGATAAACTGATGGAGCTGCGTAAGATCCACGGAGAATCCCCCTTTTCGTATTTCGTATCCTTATTGCAATATATTCTATCACAGATATAGCCCCGGTGCAAGGCGGGGGTATGCATGTCAGGTTTCAGTGACTGCACAAACGGCATTGGTAACGGAAATATTCCTGATATATAATATCTTCGCAATAAACGGAAAGGGTGAATATATATGGCGTATCATATCAATCAGGACATCTGTTCCGGATGTCATACCTGTGAGCTGTACTGTCCCACCGGAGCCATCCGCATGAACTTTTCCAAATACCAGATTGACGGGGACAAGTGCGTTTCCTGCGGCACCTGTGCCCAGCATTGTCACAATGCGGCCATTTATGACATGGAAAAGGCCCCCGAGGCCCCCATTGCCCATGAAAAGACGGAGCTTTCCTGCGATATTCTGGTGATTGGCGGCGGAGCCTCCGGCCTGACGGCGGCAGCCAAGGCCGCCCATGCGGGCAAGAAGGTCGTGGTCATGGAGAAGAACTTCGAGACCGGCGGCAGCGCCTACTTTGGCCACATGATGCGGGTGCACTACTCCAAATGGCATCAGGCGGCGGGGCTTCCCGACAAGCGGGAGAAGATGTTCAAGAAGTTCCAGCGCATGACCGAGGGCAAGTGCAACAACGAACTGGCACGGCGGCTGCTGGACGCCAATGTGGATCTGGCCAACTGGCTCATTGATTCCGGAAACATGGAGAAGGGCTTCAAGTGGGGCGTCAACCGTATGGGCAAGCCCGACATTCAGGACGACTTCCTGAAAAACTATCCCTATCCCATCGACAGCCTGCGCTCCGACCCCTCCTGCGGCCCCGGCGAAAGCGGCTGGGCCATCTGCAACATCCTCACCGATGCCATCAAAGAATATGGCGGAGAGATCCTGCTGAATACTCAGGCGGTGAAGCTCCTGACCGATGATAAGGGTGCAGTGATTGGCGCGCTGGCCAAGGATCCCGGCGGCGAGGTAGAGGTTCATGCCAAGGCAACGCTGGTGTGCGCCGGTTCCTACAGCCGTAACAAAAAGATCATGGACAAGATGCAGCCCATCTTCTATCAGAACGAGGGCAAGGAGCCGGTTCATATCTATGCCTGTGCCACCTGCACCGGCGATGGCATTACCATGTGTGAGGACATCGGCGCAAACATCGACTATGTGAACAAGCGGGCGGCCATGTTCGGCCCCATGCACCATCCCTTCAGCTACGGGGTGCTGAGCATGCTCCGGGGCGGCACCTCGGTACAGGTGAACAAGTACGGGCAGGAGATGCCCATGGAGATGGGCATGCACGAGATCGGCGGTCTGGCGGAACAGCCCGGCTGGATCGCATGGAGCATCACCGACCAGCAGTCTTTTGACGAGGCGGTGGAAAAGGGGCTGAGAAGCTCCGACCCCGACGAGCAGAGAGCCTTCCGGCACTGGGAACGGGATCTTGCCAACGAGCTCCGGGACGGCTCCACGGTCAAGGCGGACACCTTGGAGGAGCTGGCGGACAAGCTGAACTTCAATAAGGCGGATTTCCTCACCTACATCATGCAGTACAACAACGATGTGAGAGCCGGGCGGATTTCCTCTCCCTTCGGCCCTCCTCCCGGCGGGGATGACGATCAGGAGGGCGCTGTGCCCCCACCGCCCGGCGGCGATGATGATGACGACATGATGTTCCCTATGGGCGAGATGCCAAAGCCGCATCCACTGGAGAAAGGCCCCTTCTATGCGGTAATTATGAAGATGTTTCAGGAGAACGCTGTGGGCGGCATGACCATCGACGAGAACACCAATGTGGTGCGCCCGGACGGCACCCCCATTGCCGGGCTCTATGCCTGCGGCGATAACACCAGAGGCATTATGCTCCCAGGTGATGTGGGCGTACAGTACATCGAAACCTATCTGTCGGCTATGACCTATGCCATGTGCAGCGGTTATCTGGCGGCAGAGAAGGCCATTGAATTTGTTGGGAAATAAAGAATAAATGAATGAGGCAGGCCCAACACCGCAGGGTGTCTGCGGCAGCCCCTGTCATCTGAGATCATGTAATTCTACCTATGGAGGTTTAAGAAGAAATGAAGAAAAAATCGTATCCATGCTGCTGGCAGTGATTATGGTCTGCTCCATGGCTGCCTGCGGCAGCGGAAGCAGTTCCGCCGGAGCTTCCACCTCGAAGACCGAAAGCACTGAGGCGCAGGAGACACAGGCTGCGGCTCCCGCACAGAATGAACCCCCTGCTGAAACCGGCTCTGACGCCGAGGCGGCTTCCGACACCGAGACTACTGCGGCAGAGACCGGCGCCTACGGAGAGGATCGCCCCATATCCGACATTGTAAAGGACATGGAGCCCACAGAGCTGCCCCTTTCCGACGGCTCTACCACCTTTGACGTGTGGATGGCCGCTCCCGGCACCGTCTCTCAGGCGGAGGATCTGGCAAACTCCAACGAGACCTATGCAGAGCTTCAGGCCCGCACCGGGGTGGGCATCCACTTCCAGATGGCAAACTTCTTCACCCAGATGGATCAGTTCAACCTGATGGCTGCCTCTGGCGACTTCCCGGGGATCATGAACGGCGCAGCTACCCTGTACAATGCAGGCCCTGATGCGGCGCTGGATGAGGAGATCTTTGTAAATCTGCTGGACTATGAGGATCTGATGCCCCACTATGCGGCCATCATCAACTCCGACCCCGGCATCTTCAATGAGGTTTCCACTCCCGAGGGCAATCTGGTTGCCTTCTACAGCCTCTACGACTACACCAAGTACGGCGGACGGGGCGACAAGGGTTACTTTATCCGTCAGGACTGGCTGGACGATCTGGGGTTGGATATGCCCAAGACCTACGATCAGCTCCACGATGTGCTGACTGCCTTCAAGACCGAAAAGGGCGCAGATTCCGCCTTTGTCCTGCCGGTTTCCGGCATGAACGACTTCGTTACCGGCGGCTTCGGCATCGGCAGCACCTTCTATGTGGAGGACGGCACCATCAAGTTCGGCCCGCTGGAGCAGGGCTACCGGGATTATCTGGAGCTGATGGCCAAGTGGTATTCCGAGGGCCTGATCTATGCTGACTACTACAACTATGCCAATGAGATCATGTTTGACGGCACCGATATGATCGGCTCCGGTCAGGTGGCCCTGTACTACAACGAGGTGGGCACCATGACCACCTATGCCGAGATGAGCGAGGATCCAAACTTTGCAGTCCGTGCCATTGCGCCGGTTGCACAGGAGGAGGGCGGCAAGGTCTATCCCACCGAGTTCCACCACACCGCTGTGGACAACGCCCGTTGGAGCATTACCACCAACTGCCCCGATCCTGAGCTGGCGGTGCAGCTGTGCGACTACCTGTACACCACCGATGGTATCCTTTTGGCCAACTTCGGCGTGGAGAATGTAACCTTCGCCTACAACGCTGAGGGCAAGCCGGAATTCACCGACCTGATTATGAACAATCCCGACGGCTATTCCTACCGGGATTCCGTGGCGCTGCACGTCATCGACGGCATGGGCACCATCTATGATGCACTCCGTGGCGCCTCCAACTACACCGAGCTGCAGCTTTCTGCCTTTGACGACTGGCTGGATGCCAATCTGGACTACTCCCGTGCACTGCCCAGCACCGAGATGCTGAACATGGAGGAGAAGGCCGAGTATGCTTCCATCTACTCTGACGTGGAGACCTTCCTGAAGGAGGCCATTGCAAAGTACATCATCGGCGACTACAGCTTTGATTCTTACGACACTGACTTCGTGGGCAAGCTGGAGGGCATGAACGTAGAGCGCTGTGTAGAACTGTATCAGGAGGCCTATGACCGCTATATGGAAAACCACGCAGCTTAATCCTGAAACATACCGGCAGTCCAGATTGGGCTGCCGGTTTTCCATTACATAGAGGGTATGTCCCCATGCTGTATTAGCATTGGTCGAGGGTATTTTTATGTGCTATTCTTAATAGTATCTTGATAAGGAGGAAATCCCTATGAAACATGGAAAAAGATTGCTATCCTTGATTCTTGTGGCAATGCTGGTGCTTGGCATGACGGCCTGCGGCGGCGAAAAGGCTGCATCCTCGGCACCGGTGGAATCGGGTGCCGTAGAAAACACGCCGGAAGCACCGAAGGAATCTGCGGTTGAGGTGCCGGAGATGTCGGAGGAACCTGCTTCCGCAGAGGAATCTACAGAGGAACCGGCGGTGCAGCGTCCGGTGGTCAGCTATCCGCTGTTTGATGATGTGACGACCTTTACGCTTTGGACGTCCAATTCGCCCGACCTGTCTGAGATTATCTCCGATCTCAATGAATATCTGGTATTTTCTCAGCTGGAGCAGGCAACCAATGTCCGTTGGGATGCAACGCTGGTTTCCTTTTTCTCCTCTGACGAGCAGTTCCAGCTGATGGTGGCGTCTCAGGACTACACCGATGTGGTCTGCCGAGCCATCGACAGCTACACTGGCGGCACCGATCAGGCCATTGAGGAAGAATTTCTGATTGATGTCAGCGATCTCATTGATGAGAATATGCCCAATCTGCTGGATTGGTTCGACAAATATCCCGAGCTCCGGAAGCAGATAACCACCGTAGAGGGCAACATCGGCGGCTTCCCCAAGTTCTATCAGGAGCCCAGCGATGTCAACGAGGGCGCGCTCATCCGTCAGGACTGGTTGGAGGAACTTGGGTTGGAATCTCCCAAGACCTATGATGACCTCCATAACGTTCTGACCCAGTTCAAGGAGCAGAAAAACGCTTCCGCACCGCTGGTGATCCCTGTGAATACCGGTGTGCAGGGCAACCTGCTCTATGGCTATAATATTGACAACTACTATCAGGTGGACGGTCAGGTGCGGTTTGGCCCCATGCAGCCGGAGTTTAAGGAATATCTGACCATGATGAACCAGTGGTATAGCGAGGGACTGCTGTCTGACAGCTTCCTGACCTCTCAGGCTGAGGTGCTCATGGATTTCTCCACCATTTTAAGCGGTGACACCGGTGTGTGGTGCGGCAGCGGCACCCAGTCTATCACCCAACTCCTCAGCATGGCGGCGGAATCTCAGCCTGACATGCGGATTACCGGTATGACCAATGTGACCAAGGACGGAGATACCGCTCATGTGGGCACCGAGAGTCAGATCCTTGATTCCATCATGTGGTCTATCACCACCGAGTGCAGCGATCCTGCGGCCATTGCCCGGTATGTGGACTATCTTTACTCCGATGCCGGCATCCTGCTGGCCAACTACGGCGTAGAGGGGGAGACCTTTAACTATGACGACAGCGGCAAGCCTGTCCTCACGGAACTGGTCACCAATAACCCCGACTACAGCTATAATCTGGCCCTGAACATCTTTACCTGCGACCGTCAGACCCCGGTGCCCTTCATCATTGACGAGCAGAAGGCCCGGAATGACTACTCTGAGGATCAAAGCAACGCAGTGGCAGTATGGAATGATGCCACCGATGGACTGTATAATATTCCTCGTCAGGGTGTCAACATGACCACCGAAGAGCAGGAAGAGTACAACCGCATCTACAGCGACATTGATACCTACATGGACGAGACCATTTCCAAGTTCGTGGTAGGCGACCTGTCTCTGGAGCAGTTTGATGCGTTTGTACAGAAGATTAAGGATATGGGCATTGAGGACTGCATTGCCATTGAGCAGACCGCCTATGACCGGTATCTGGAGGCATAAATTGCATCGTATCGCCCTGCCGCAATTGCGGCAGGGCAATTTGCTATGTTGCCGATTTTACGGGATGCTGCTCCAGAAGCTGAGCGGCAATGCTTCGTTGGGTCTGGGCTTCGATCTCAAAGCCTTCCCGCTGAAAGTCCTTTGCAATCTCAAGGTGTATCTGGGCTGCGGCCTGATGGTCCCCCTGCGCCTCGTAGCACCATGCTTTGCTGAACTTCCCGTCTGCCAGATCCGGGCGCAGGGCCAGTGCCCGGTCTGCATAGTCCATGGCTTCCTGATAGTGGCCCAAATGGCGGCTGCTGTCGCTGGCGTGAATATTCAGCTCCCAGCTTTCCGGGAAGCGCTCCAATCCCTGTTGTGCATAGTCCAGAGCGGCATAATTATCGTTACAGTGCAGCTCTGCCACAACCGTCAGGATCCAGCTGTCCTCCTGATCCGGGCAGCACGCCAACTGCTCTTTCTGCTGTCGAAGCCCTTCTGCGGACTGACCAATCAGGCTCAGCAGCCGAAGCCGCTGCTCTTTTGTGCGGCGGCACATGTCCGGGTCAATTTCCGCACTTTCCCGAATGCCTCGATCAAACCAAGCCAGAGCTTTATCCCGGCAGTCCATCATCATAAATTGATAGACGATGCCAAAGGTACGAAGATCGTCCATAGAATAGCTGCCCCGGTCTATGAGCTGCGAAAATTCCTGCTCTGCGGCAATGAAGTCCTGAGAGGTTCGTTTTGCTTCATAGACGGAGGCCAGCCGCTGGGCATAGTTTTCGTAGGCAGTGGAGTTGTCCCGGAACAGATCCTCTATCGTTACACAGTAGAGCCGGGCAATCTCCGGCAGCTTCAACACATCCGGCAGTGTGACGCCGGTTTCCCAGCGGGAAATTGTTTGGGCACTGACATGCAGCGCTTCAGCCGCCTGCTCCTGAGTGAGCTTTTTGGACAGGCGAAATTTCTTCAAATTCAAGGATAGCGTTTCCATAGAATCCTTCCCTTCTGCAATTCTGCAATCACGGACGTCCTGTGCTTATCATACGCAATAAAGCGCATACAGTCCATAGCATATTTGTGGAGGACACTCGCAAATTCTGCTGACTGAACTTCTTCATTACGTCTACGTTATAGGAAGTAGCCGAAACGGCATTGGATTTTAGGCCGGTGCTGGGGTATAGTGTAGTCAGAGATATTTTGCAGGTGAAATTTCCCTGCGCACAACGAATGGAGGTAATACCATGGGCAAGAAACAGCTGACCCCGGAGGAGCAGGTGACCCGCTGGGAGCACATCCGGGCCATTGAGAACCTGGTGGGCAAGATGACCTACTACGGCATCCACTGCTGGGATGAAAAGATCTGGGAGGAGATGTGGGCAAAAAAGGCCGAAGACATCACCCTGGGCTTTAACAACGGATATTACAAGGGCGCTGAAGCAATTCGTGGCTACTATCAGGCAGGCGCCGAGCTGATGAAGCTCCGCACCGAGGTGGTCAAGGCCGCCAATCCTGATAAGTTTGCGGACAAGACTGTGGAGGAGATCTTCGGTGCTGGCTCTCTGGATGTCAACAATTTTACCACGCCCATTGTGGAGCTGGCAGAGGATATGAAGACGGCCAAGGGACTTTGGTACTTTATGCGGGGCAACACCAACTATGACGAGACCGGCATTGCCACCTACCATCAGTGGGGCTGGATGGGTATCGACTTTGTCTATGAGGACGGCGCATGGAAGATCTGGCATATGGTGAACGCTGAGGACCTGAATTTCCGTGCAGGCACGACATGGGTGGAAAAGGCGGAGCCTATGCCCGTATTGCCGGAGTATGCGGCAATTGCGGACTTTAAGTTCCCCGAGCCCAATGTTCCTGCTGAGGTGTATGAGCACTGGCACGACCGCCGGAAGAATGTAGATTTCCCCGGTGTTCCCCAGCCCTATCATAGCTTCGCGGACACCTTTACCTACGGACTTTAAGAAAGGAGGCCGATACAATGAAATATGCAGTAAAAAAGGAATTTACGGATGAAGAGCTGATCCAGCGGGTAACGGATGTGATGGAGATCCGCAATGTCATGGGCCGTCACGCCTACTACCACGCCAAGGGCCTCCATGAGAGAGAACTCAAGGAGATCTGGGTTCAGAAGCCTGAGAACCAGAAAACAGCCTCCTTTGGTCAGAATTGGGGCTACAACGTTGGTATGGAGCGCATTGACGCCTACTACGGCAAGGGCAGTGTGGAGAACTACCAGAAGGATCTGGAAGAGCTCCATGCGGCAGATCCCAGCGTAGAGGTGAACAAGGAAAATTTGGGCATTGGTTCTCTGGTGGTCCATATGCTGACGGCTCCCTATATTGAGGTAGCTGCCGATGGCAAGACCGCTCAGGGCCTGTGGTACTCCCCCGGCGCTGTGGGCGGCGTACATCCCGATCATTCCGATGGCCTGATGATGTATGAGAAGTACGGCGTGGACTTCATGAAGGAAGACGGCCAGTGGAAGATCTGGCATCTGTTCATTGGCACCGACTTCGCTGTGCCTGCCGGTCAGGACCTGAAGGGCGACACCATTCTGGAGCAGGAGCGCAAAATCGCTGCCGGCGAAATGGAGAAGCCCAAGAATCCTATGGCGGACTGCAAGGATCCCAATTTCATCCCCATGGACGCCTATTCTCTGAAATACAACTATAGCTTTTATCCGGCCATTCCGGAGCCCTACTACTCTTTTGATGAGTGTGTCAGCAACGGCCCCGAAGGCAATCCCAACTACAAGAAGGAGGGCTGAGAGAAATGTCTGATCTGCATACCAGAATCCAGCGTGCGGTAGGCGCAGTGGAGTGTGAAAAGGTCATGAGCCGCCATGTCTACTGGCATTCCGCAGGCATTCATCGTGACGAGTGGGAGGAATATTGGTCCAAGAAGGTAGACATCACCTGGGGTCACGGCTGGGGCCGTCAGGACGATCGCTACAGCTATTATTTCAGCTATGTGCTGGAGAAAGAGCGCAACGCCTTCAAGACCTTTATGGGAATTAAGCTCAACTATCCCGATGTGGAGAACTGCACCCGTCTCGACGGCGTAGCGGAGTACTCCAACCATCTGACTACTTCCCCTGTCATTGAGGTCGCTGAGGACGGCAAGAGCGCCAAGGGCCTGTGGTATACCCCCGGCTTTATCAACAGCCACGCTTCTGCCAACGGTCAGATCCGTTCTCAGGCATTGTGGGAGCGCTACGGCGGCGACTTCGTACTGGAGGATGGCCGCTGGCTGTATAAGAACCTCCGAGTTTGCCCCGATATCGGCGGAAATGTGGGCGGCGGCGGCTTTGCCTACCGTGTCCGCATGGCACCTCCCCCGGAGATGCTCAAGAAGATGGAGCAGGAAATGGGCGGCGGCGCATCCGATATTCCCGGCATGATGCCCAAGAAGCCCGGCGCATCCCCCGCAGCGCAGTCCATGGTGGCTCCCGCTACCCCCGGCCCGCTGTTTGAGGACTGGACGAAGTTTACGGTTCCACAGCCCGTGCCGATTCCCGAGCCCTATAAAACCGACAGCGAGATTTGGCATTATTGCGACAATCCCTGTCTGGAGGATTAAGAGAAGAAAACAGCAATGCCCGGACTGTAGCCTGTTTACAGTCCGGGCATTTGCTGCGCTGATGAATGATACACCGATGCTCGTGTGTTTTGACAATGGACAAAAGGCTGTAGATTTATCTGTGGCGTGAACGGTTTCTTTCCGGTAACCATAATACAATATAGAGGATTATGAATTTAATGGCTGCGGAGCAAGGTGTCGGGAGCTGCTGGTGTCAGATACATTTACGTTCCTCTTTACTCGGAGATGATGCGGAAGAAAATGTAAGGAAGATCCTGTCTGTTCCGGAAGAATACCGTGTAGTGGGCATTCTGGCCCTTGGAACGCCGGAGAAGGATATACAGCCGCATTCACGATTGGATGCAGATCCTTCCAAAATCCACAATATCATATAGCAGGAAATTTTAGGTTCCAAGCAGTCAGCCCCGGCGGGCTGGCCGCTCCCATTTGCTCCATCTTATCGGTCTTGCATTTCAAAATGAATCCTGTATAATAGTATATATTTCAATTCTGTTTAGAAATCATTACATGAGATTGGCGGCTGATTTCTTATGAATCTATCCTTAAATATCATTCTCGATCAGCTTCGCTCCCTGCCGCTGGAGGTACACATTGATGACCCGGCGGAAAAAATATTCTGCCGCGGCGCACTGCTGCCACGGGATTACCGTGTGATGCGGAAGGATCTGCTGCACGTCTGCCGACTTTCTGATGCACTGCGTGCTTCCGCTGCCGTGCCGGAGCGTTTTTATCTCTGTGTCCGGGATCGCATTACCGATGGGCAGGAAACGGATGAACGCCTGCAGGGAATGATCATTGTCAATGAGAACATGGAAACGGAGCTGCTGCTCAACACCGTACAGGAAATATTTGATCGGATCAGCGAGTGGTATCGCAAAATGCAGGATGCCCTGATCCATGAAGCTGACTTACAGGTTATTCTGGACCTTAGCGAATCCATTATCGGCAATACCATCAATATCTCCGATTCTGCCTTTACGCTTTTGGCGCGCACCACCCATATTGAAACCGACGATCCCATGAGTCTGGCATTGGCGGAGTTCGGCTATCACCCGGAGTCCACCTTGCAGCTGTTTCGGCAAAATCATCGGTTTGAGGTCTGGAACAATGCCCAATCCCTGCTGATCAACGACAGCAAAACCATGAGCCAATACGTTTTGGTCAACAAGGTGTTCCGATTCCGAAACACCTATTTTACTCATGTGGTAATGGTCTGCGACCATCATCCCATGTCTGCTGGGCTGCTGGAGCTGTTCTCCATTTTGACCGATATTTTGGCCATCTATGCGGAGCGGAACTGGAAGGATAAGAATGCCCTGAGCCACAACTATGACACGTTTTTTCAGGATCTGCTGACCGGCGCATTGACGAATCCCATGGATATCATGGAGCGCGCACAGTATCTGGGCCTCAGAACTACAGGACAGTTCCGTCTGATGCGGCTGTCTGTAGGAGACGGCATGGAAACGGCATTGGGGCGCATTGGCCGGGAGCTATCCGACCTTGTTCCGGGCAGTCAGGTGCTGGTCTATGAGCAGTCGGTGCTTGCGCTGATGCATCTTCGCCAAAACGGCGGGATTGGGATTCCGGAGGAGCACCTTATTCATTTTCTATCTCGGCATCAGGCCCAATGCGGCCTCAGCGACGATTTTACCGGGCTGGAGCATCTTCGGCGGGCCTATGAGCAGGCGTCTCTGGCATTGAAATACAGCGGGACACTGCGGGGAACGGAATTTCTCCGTAATCTCATGGAGCTTCCGGAGGCATCGCCGCTTTGCACCTTCCAATCCCGGGTACTCCACGGGCTTTTGGGTGAAAACCCCGGCAATGAGGAAAATTGGCGGGACAGTGTTTATTATAAGGGACTCCAGACCCTCTATGCCTACGACCAGCAGCACAACACCAACAATCTGCAATTGCTCCGCACCTATCTCTGGTATGAGCGGAAGGCCACGGAAACCGGTCAGGAGCTCCATATGCACCGGAACAACGTGATCTACCGTATCAGCCGCATTGAGCAGCTGATGGATCTGAGCCTTGATGACCACGGAACCCGGGTTGGACTGGAGATGTCCTTCCTTCTGCTGGAGCTGTACGGTATGCCGGACAACGCAGAGCCGGAACATCATTAAAACAGAGCTTGCCCCGGAAACGAAGATCGTTTCCGGGGCAAGCTTTATGGGGGTATATGGATTGATTCTAGCAAGCAATTCAAAATTTACCGATTTGCGATGGCCTCCAGATCGCCATCCGGGATCTCCACGCTGCGCTTATCCAAAATCATGCAGAGGATAAATGTTATAACCGCCAGTCCCCATTCGGGATAAACCGGGTTGGGGAACAGCGCCTTCAGCGGCGGGATCAGCAGCCACAGCACGAAGAATACATAGCTGACGATCAACAGAGCGGTTCCGGTGCTCTTGCGCAGCGTTTTGGGGCAGTAGAGGATCGGAACAAAGATGAACGCAAAGGCCGGAGTAATGCAGATCATCGTCATAATGGTGGAAACGATGCCGCGCATAAAGAACGCCATCACCAGCGTGATGATCATAACGGCAATCAGAACCAGTCTGGACTGCATGGCCTGCCGCTTCTCGGTCATTTCACGGTTTTTGTTGACAACGTGGAGCACGTCGTAGGAGATCAGCTGGGTGCAGGTCATCAGCAGTGCCACACCGGTGGATACGTTGACCGCCCACAGGGCCGCCAAGCCGAGGCCGGAGAAGACTGGGTTGACGGACAGCACCACCATGCTCATGGCCTGGGTTTTAACTGCCAGATCCGGGAACTGTACCCGGGCAATCAGGCCGATGATCGTCGAGATGATCGTAATGGGCACCATCATCAGCGCACCGATGACCAAGCCGTTCCGTGCGGCCTTACCGTCCTTCGCCGCGAAAATCTGCTGGGTGTTGGACTGGGTGGTGAAACGATTGGGAATTTCCGAGGCAAAGTAGCTGATAAAGGTTGCGAGGCCCAGACCGCCGGTGACAGAGAGCCAGGGAGCTCCGCTGGTGGTGGCCTCCGGGATGGCATTCACCTTGGTGATCAGGGAATCCCAGCCGCCCAGGTTTACCAGTGCGGCGATCAGACATAGGGTCAGGCCGATATACATCACGATCATATTGACCACATTGGAAAGGCTCGCACCCATCATGCCGCCCAGAGCTGCAATGACAAAGAACACCAGTGCCGTGATCACAACACCCATATTATAAGTGATGTAGTCCGGGAACATGCTGGACAGCATGGCGCCGCCGCCAACAAACTGGAGTGCGGTAATCGCCATGGCGATCACCAGACCGCCCATGCTCAGCAGCCAGCGGGTGGTCTCGCCGCAGTAGGCCTTTGCCATGGAGGGCATGGTGTTATAGGGCAGGGCCCGCATTCGCTTACCGCCAAACACGCCTAGGATAATTAGAGCAACCGCTCCGGCAAATCCGGCACAGGCACCGGAAAGGCCCGCAGTTTGAACCTGCTCGGCAATACCGGTGGTATTGATGGAGCCGATGCCGGCACCTGCCATCATAAAGGCAACCAGTACCGTGGGCAGGCTTTTGCTGGCCATCAGGAAGTTTCCGGTACCGCCCTGGGCCTCCATTTTCTTTTGACGCTTCTGCGCCCATGCCGATACGCCAAAGAGCAGTACCAAATAAAGCACAATAATAATGCTGGTGGTCAAAGTCTCCATTTCTTTTCTCCTTTTCCGATAAGATTGGATGCCGCAATAGGCTTCATCCTTTGGTCGATACGACTATATCACAGAAGCAGGGGCAGATTCTTTGTCGAAAAATCTAAAATAAAATTAGAATTTATGACAGAAATCCTTCAATTTCTGCCTCCCAACCAAAAACATAGGAAAAATGGGCTATGGAAAATTGGGAATTTTCCTGTAGCATGCTACAACAAAATGTCGTTTTTCATAGGATATTCTCTAATTTCCCATTTACAAGATAGGATGGCTTGGTAGAATATTGCACAAATTCTCCCCCAAATCGTTGATGCCTGGTTTTACAGAATCCATAAACCAAGCCAAAAAGGTTTTCGTGGCCCCACAATGACATAGATGCCTGCCCTTCGCTATAATGGCCTCAGTCAATGAGTTCGGCAGCAGGATGTCCGGACGAAAACCAACTGACAACGGAAAAGGAGAATTGTTATGATTAAGAAAGCCAGCGACATTAAACTCAATGTTCTTCCCCTGCTGATCTCGGTGGAGCATCTTTATTACTATGAAGGCCCCTGCCGCTTTGGCAAAGGTGAAGCGCTCCAGCCCGGTTATGACCGTCTGGCCAATGCGCAGAAGCAGGAGCAGTTCCTGGGCCTTCTGAAGGATCATCTGCCGGAAGGCTGCGAGATGATGGAGCCCGTTACCCTCAGCCGTACCGATGACTGGGAGAATCCTGAGGCACAGTGGGACGCCATTGCCCCCGCAGTTGCTGCCTGCGACATTATCGTTGCACAGACCGGTATTGCCTGCGATGACCGCGTGCTGGAATGTGCTGAGCGCTTTGGAAAGCCCATTACCGTTTCTCCTCTGGCCGGCTTCTCCGGCACCATCGCAGTAGCCGGTATCACCAGCAAGCCCGGCAATTATGAAGTATTCGCCTGCTATAAGTGGGACGATCTCAAATATCGCCTGAAGATTCTGCGCGCCCGGAAGGTCATTCGTTCGACTCGGATCCTCTGCGTCACCCGCTTCGGCTCCACCACCTCCTACAGCTCTGTGGATGCGTTCAACAGCTATGAGCATATCACCAATCGGCTGGGTGTCCGGTTCCGGTTTATCAACATCCATGAGATGTTCGATCAGATGACGCCCGCTGTAGAGGGCGGCAACCCCACGACTCCCGGCCGTAAGACTCCGGATCTCACAGAGGAGGATCTCAAAAAGGCCAATGAAGTGGTAGACGATCTGTGCGCCGGCGCCAAGGAAAACGCCATGACCCGGGAAAAGATGCTCCCCTCCGCCATCGCCTTTGTAACCGTGCGGAAGAACATGGATCTCAAGGACTGCAACGGCTTTACTATGCCATGTCCCGATGCCTGCTCCACCCGGCGCCTGAATCAGGGCCAGTTCACCCTGTGCCTGACCCATTCCCTGAACATGGAGGAGGGCATTCCCTCCGCCTGCGAATACGATACCGATGCGGTTCTGTCCCAGCAGGCGCTGATCGCAGTTTCCGGCAAGCGGCCCTACATGGGCAACACCTGCCCGGTTCCCATGGAGAACGGCCATCTTACCACCGCCCGGTTCGGCACCACCCCCGAGCAGATCTCCATTCTGGAAGCCGAGAATCCCGAGAATCTCTACATGATGCAGCATTCCGTGGCCCATCGCCGTCTGCGCAATCCCGACGAAAACGCACCCTATGCCATCCGCAACTTTGCCTATGACCAGGGCTTCGGCGTTACCATCCGCTATGACTTTACCGCGGATAAGGGCCAGAAGATCACCATGTGCCGTTTCTCTCCCGATGGCAGCAAGCTGTTTATTGGCTCCGGCGAGATCGTCATGGGCGGCGGCTACGAGGGTTATAACTGCAGCCAGCTGGTTTACTTCCGGGTGAAGGATCAGATGGACACCTGGACCAAGCAGTGCATGGCAGGCAACCACTGCACCATGGTTTACGGCGACTATGTACAGGAGCTGAAGGATCTGGCCCTGTCTCTGGGCATCGAGCCTCTGGTGGCCGACTAATATGGAAAACCGCAGCGAAATTCGCCGTCGGCTGCTGCGGGCCAGAAAGGCTGCAAAAACCCATATGGATGCCATTTGCGGTACATCTCCGCTGACATATCCCCTCCTAAAGCAGGAACTCCGGCAGTTTATTCTGGCGAAGTTCCTGCTGGATGAGGAGGAGATCCCGGAGAACGCCGGATTTGACGATCTTGTGAAAAAAAGCCTTTCCCACAGCATGAAAATCGATCCGAGTCTGGTGGCTGAATTTGACACCGCAAGAAGCTGTGACGGGGCCACCTCTGCCATGGCGAAAAAGGTGTTGCTGTTTATGACCATGGAACGGGAGCTTGGCTTGCAGCTTCCCGCATTGGAGACAGCTAGGGTAAAAACCCTGGAGGACATCGCCCAACTGGTTTACAGAACCATGCAGAACACGCCTGCATGGCAGTCCCGGATCGAATAACCAACCCACAATGCTTTGGGCTGCTGCATCTGCGGCAGCCCAATTTGACCTTAGGAGGATTCGCTATGACATGGGAAGAATGCCGCAGGGACTTTCCAATATTGGAACAGAGAATCGGGAACAATCCCCTTTGCTATCTGGACAATGGCGCTACGACGCAGCTGCCGGAGCCGGTACTGCGGGAAATGGAGCTGCAATACCATGGCTATGAAGCCAATGTGCATCGCGGCATTCACTACCTCAGTGAGGCATCTACCCGCCGAATGGAGGATGCGAGAGAGGACATCCGGCGATTCCTGGGGGCTGCAAGCACGGACGAGATCATCTTTACCAGCGGCTGTACGGCCGCCATCAATCTGGTTGCCAGAAGTCTGAGCTTTTCGGGGCTGGCTACGGGGGATGAAATCTTAGTGACACAGATGGAACACCATTCGAATTTCCTCCCATGGCAGGAGGCGTGCCGAAGAACCGGAGCAGCCTTTCGTGTCGCGCCGGTTCTGCCCGACGGCAGACTGGATTTGGAGAGATTTTCTCAAATGCTGACAGAGCAGACCAGGCTGGTGGCAATCACATGGGTTTCCAATGTCACTGGCTGCGTCAACCCGGTAGAGACGATCATTCACATGGCACATCAAAAGGGGGCACTGGTACTGGTGGATGCTTCACAGGCCATGCGCCATGTAAAAATGGATGTGCGGGCACTGGACTGTGATTTTCTCTGCTTCTCCGGGCACAAAATGATGGGCCCCACCGGTACCGGGGTCCTTTATGGAAAACGGTTCATACTGGAGCAGCTGGAACCGGAAACCTTTGGGGGCGGCATGGTAGATTTGGTGGGAGAGACGACCTCCACCTATGACGAGCTTCCATATCGGTTGGAGGCGGGAACGCCCAATATTGCCGGGAACATCGGGCTTGGCGCTGCGGTGCGGTATCTGGAGACCATTGGAATTGAAGCGATCTCCCGCCGGGAAGCGCAGCTTTTGGCGCAAATACGCCGGAAGCTGTCGGAGCTGCCGCAGGTGCAGCTGCTGGGTGCGGGAGAAATGGCAGGCTGCCTGAGCTTCTGCTTGGACGGATGCAGCTGCTATGATGCAGCCCGGCTGCTCAGTGAACTGGGGGTTGCCGTGCGCTCCGGAACCCACTGCGCCCAGCCGTATCTTGCAGCGCTTGGTGTCAACGGTACCGTCCGGGTTTCTCCGGCGTTTTACAACACAGAGGAAGATCTGGAGCGCTTCTTCTCTGCCATGCAGCGGATAACGGGGCTTTTGACCAAGCAGCGGCCTAATAGGAGGAGGCGAGGGCATGGCTGAGTTGGAACAGCGTCTTTGCAGTCTAAAGGAGGAGTTTTCTGAGCTGGAGGACGGCTTTGAGCGATATTCCTACCTGATGGAGCTGGGCAGCTATCTTCCACCCTATCCAGAGGAAAAAAGAACCCCCGACCATCTGGTGCGGGGATGTCAAAGTCAGGTATGGATTCACTGCTACACCAAAGACGGGCGCTTTTTCTTCGACGCAGACAGCGATACATATATCATTAAGGGCGTGCTTTTGCTCTTGCAGGATTTGCTCTCGGATCTTCCGGTGCAGGAGGTCGCAAATGCAAATCTGGAGCTGCTACAGGAGCTGGGGCTGCAAAACGAGTTTTCGGATACCCGGCAAAAGGGCCTCCGTGCCGCTTTTGCAATGCTCACAGATGCAGCAAAAGCAGCGTGCAAATCATCTTAATCACCAACAACGCAAAACGTCCACCTGCCGTGTGATATGCACCGACAGGGGGACGTTTCAATTGCATGTCAAAGGAATGGACGCAGCTTCCGTCCAATCCCGCACATGATCCTGAAGCAGCTGAATATACTGTTGCCCAAAATGTCCGGGCACGATTTTCTTGCGGGTAATGTATCCGATCTCCATATGATCCTCCACTGCCAGCGGTACCGAAACAATGTCTTTGCCGTTTAGGGTTTCGTTAATGACACCGCTGCATATGGTATAGCCATTCAGGCCGATCAGCAGATTGAACAGCGTTGCACGGTCACAGACCTGAATGTCCTTTCTGCTGCTGCGGGTGGAGAGTATCTCTTCGGAGAAATAGAAGGAATTGTGCTGCCCTTCAGGGGGTAGAGGAAGGGAAGGCTGAGCATTTCTCAGTGGCCTTTCAGGGCTTTCAGCCCAAAAGCCAGACTCTGAAGATCGTGGACAAGGTGAATTTTCCGGAGAACCATCCTTTCCTGAGCCATTTCCGCTTCCTGAACGTCATTGCGGAAAACGTAACGGCCAAGCAGTGCATTCCGTCTCCCTCCATGCTGCACCTGATTTGCTGCGTACGCACCGAGGATTATACTCCCATTCCGCACTATGAAAATGAGGCCGACCTGCTCCACGATATCGCCATTTGCTATCAGAAGGCGATCCGGGCCTTCTATGATGCGGGCTGCCGGTACCTTCAGCTGGATGACACCTCATGGGGCGAGCTGTGCTCTCAGGAAAAGCGGGCGGCGTATACGGCCCGGGGCATCGATGTGGATGCGCTGGCACACAAGTATGTGGACATGATCAATCTGGATTTGGAGGCAAAGCCAGAGGACATGGTCATTACCATGCACATCTGCCGGGGCAACTTCCACTCCACATGGTCCCATTCCGGCGGCTATGAGCCGGTGGCAAAGACGCTGTTCGGCGGCTGCCATGTGGACGGCTTTTTCCTGGAATATGACTCTGAGCGGGCAGGCGGCTTTGAGCCGCTGCGGTTCATCCGGAATCAGAAGGTGGTTCTGGGATTGGTGACTTCGAAGGACGCAGCACTGGAAAATAAGGAGCAGGTCATTGCCAGAATCCATGAGGCGGCCAAGTATGTGCCCTTGGAGCAGTTGGCACTGAGCCCTCAGTGCGGTTTTGCGTCCACCGAGGAGGGCAATCTGCTGACGGAGGAGGATCAGTGGAACAAGCTCCGGCTGGTGATGGAGATCGCCGAGGAAGTTTGGGGATAAGATTTATAACGCAGATCCTGTGTATGACATACACGGAAGCGGACAAGTGAAAACAGAAAGGACGAGATCTGGGCCCATGTGGGTCCCGGATCTCGTCCTTATTGCTTTATTTTACCGCCAAAGGCGGAGAATGTTGGGAAATACCGGCTGGAACGCACACCGGAGAGGACCATTCATGGATTCAGCGCTTTCTCCATGGAATCCGCAAAGAGGCGGATCAGCGGGTTCGGGTTGTGCCGGCTCCATACAACGCAGACAGGAATATCATCCTCCAGATTAAACCATGTCAGTCGGGGGTCGTTGGCAAAGCGCATATACGGATCAAATACTGTGACACCCTCGCCCAGCAGAAGTGCCTGCAAAATGCTGTCCCGGTTCGGCAGATACTTTGGAACCACCGTGATCTGTCTGGCCTGAAATTGCAGCAGAGCCAGCTCCATGGCCATGGGAGATTCCTCCTGGGAAAGCATGAGCAGCGTTTGTCCCTGAAAATCAGCTGCGGACAGGGGCCGGTCTTCCGGACAGAGGAGGCCCTTTTTCACATAGGCACGGCTTTCCAGATTGGTGATCTTCTGTACGACCAATCCGTCAAAATCCATAAGGCTGGTTTTGGTGCAGATCATCGCATCCAGATCCCCGGTGCGGATTTGACGGCGAAGCTCCCGGAAATCATGGGTTTCAAACAGCAGTTCAGCCTGGGGATAGTGCTGGGTAAGCTGGTTTTTTACCCGCAGCAGGGCGGTGCTCATATCCCAGCCGCTTCCGATCCCGATTTTCAGCTGTAAGGGGCTGTGGCTGGACAGGGACTGGGCGGTTTCCACAGCCCGGTGATAGATCGTCTGCATCTGGGAAAAGGCGTCCTGAAACACGATGCCTGCCGGGGTCAGGCGAATGGCGTTTTTTCGGGTACGATCGAAGAGCTGGCATCCCAGCTCCTGCTCCAGAAGTTTGATCTGACGGCTTACCGCAGGCTGAGAGACGTATAGCTTCTCTGACGTTTGGGAAAAGGACATACAGTTTGCGGCGGTAAGAAAATAAAGAATTTGTAGTGAAGTCATCTGAGATCCCTCCCGAATGATGTTATTATAATGCTTTTGTTATAACAACGCAAGCGGTTTTGATATTTGCTCCTTGAGAAATCCAGTGGTATGATAAAAAAGCAGAACGATTCTATTCCAAACTAATGGAGGTTTCCTTATGACCCTTCAGTCACAGTATGCAAGCAAAAAAAAGACGCTCGCTGAAGCACAGGCGCTCATTCGCTCCGGAGACATCATTGCGGTGTCCGGCGCAATTACAGAGCCGGTGGTATTTTTGAATCATCTGAGTGAAATTATTCCACGGCTGGAGAATGTGACGCTCATTAAAAGCAAGGATAATGACTATGCTTATCTCCGCGATCCGGCTACGGCTGGACATGTTTTGACATTGGGCCACTTTTATCACACCAACTTCCGGGAAGGACATGCTCTGGGGATCACTTCCTACATTCCTTCAGACCTCCACAATTATATGTCTTTACGGACGGCGTACAAGCCGAACAATGTGTTCATTGCCAAGGTGACAGATATGGACGCACATGGAAACTTTCAGATCCCGTACTGCCAAATGTTTGAACAGGAGGCGCTGGCCTGTGCGAAAACGGTGATTTTGGAGATCAATCCCCGGTTCCGGCGCGTTCGTGGCGGTGTGGATATTCCCTTGGAACGGGTTACCTGCTGTTATACGGCTGATTCTCCAATTCTTACGATCCCGCGCTCCAAGCCATCTCCCACCGATGAGGCGATCGGTGCCTATGTTGCGGATATGATTCATGATGGAGATACATTCCAGCTGGGCATTGGCGGGCTTCCTGACGCTGTGGGGAAGCATCTTTTTGCACGAAATGATTTGGGCATCCATTCGGAGCTGTTCTCCTCTACCATGGCAGATCTGATTGAGCAGGGCAACGTTACGGGACGATGCAAAACGGTTGATCCGGGAGAGAGCATTGCCTGCTTTGCACTGGGAGATGATCACCTGTACAAGACGCTTTCTGAAACGGATTCCTGCCGGATCATGCCTGCTTCTTATACCAACGATCCCTTTGTTATTGCCCGACAGGATCATATGGTCTCAGTAAACACAGCACTGGAAATGGATTTGACAGGGCAAATTTGCTCAGAGTCTATTGGTCCGATTCAGTGGAGCGGCACCGGCGGAGCCTCAGATTTTGCGTTTGGAGCGCTGCACTCCAAGGGGGGACGTGGAATTATTGCGTTTTCCTCTACGGCAAAGGGCGGTACAATTTCACGAATAAAAGTTACGCTGACACCAGGTGCAGCTGTGTCCATTTCACGAAACCTGGCAGATACGATCGTCACAGAATATGGTGTGGCGGAACTGCGGGGACGTTCTGTTCGAGAGCGGGCGGCTGCACTGATTGCAATCGCTCACCCGGATTTTCGGGGGGAGTTGCGAGAAGGCGCGCAAAAATTAGGTTATTTATAATCAATCCGGGAAACCGGCTATCATCTTTTATCAAAAGGAGGAACATAATATGGCAAAGCCTTTGGCAGACTATGTAAAGCTTCCGGAACTGGAGGAATACGCAAATTGGTTTCGGGATTTTGCGGATCTTTACCGTGAGGATGGGATCCTGCAGGTGACATGGAAGACCAATAACGGCCCCATGAAGCATTCGGGCATGTCCCACCGGGCAATCTCTCAGCTGGTGCGGATCCTGTCTATGGATGTGAAGAACGAGATCATCATCTTTACCCACATCGGAGATACCTGGATGATCGAGTCGGATCCCAACGGATGGGAAACCTATTCTGAGCTGCCGACCCAGCGCTTCCAGCATCAGTATTTTGACGATACCAATCTCATTAAAAATATGGTATTTGATCTGGATGTTCCAACCATCGGTGCAATTCCGGGGCCGGGCTTCCACTGGGATTCCGCCATGCTCTGTGATGTGACCATTGCGGCGGAGGACACTGTCATGGAGGTTCCCCATGCCCATGGGGGCCTGGTGCCGGGCGATGGCATGGGTCTGATGGCACAGCACTATTTTGGAACCAAACGGGGTAACTATTATATGATGACCACCCGTCAGTTTACTGCGCAGAACATGCTGGATTTCGGCATGGTCTCTGAGGTGGTGGCCAAGGAGCGGGTCATGCAGCGGGCGTGGGAGATCGCCCGGATGTGGAAGCGGATGCCCTATGAAAACCGCACCATTATGGCAAATCTGGCAAAGCGTCCCCTGAAAAAGCTCTTTGTGGAGGATTTGAAGCTCCATACGGTTTCAGAGCAGTATGGCTCGTTGCTGCGGATCGCCGCCAACGAGATGGGTGATGTGAATGCAGGGCAGCAGGATGAAAAATACATTGCCAGGACCAATTACTGGCGGTATACCTTCCCGGCGATGCAGGGGCCCATGAATGAGGATACATGGAATGCCTTCCGGACAGAGCCCTTCAAATGGCTGGAAGAGGTGGACGCAGGGACTGCGGTGAATCCATATGCCTATCAGGGAAAGAAGCCCTATCGCCCCGATCCGCAGGAAGACTGATCGGAACAGGGACGACTGTGGACAAATTTTTCTGAGAAAAAGTAACATAGAAAAGGGGCTGCCGTGTAATGCGGCAGCTCTTTTCGGTTATATCCGATTATATTGCAGAGGGGAGCGCCCGGGTATCCCGCAGCATATGCCGGCTCGCATAGCCCATGGCCGGCCAGCGTGCATGGGCCCGTGGTCATGCATTTTGGCTGTATAAGATGGATGTCTGTCATGCAGCAGCCGGGAATTCCACCTTGGGATTGGTTATATTGGCTTATGTATTGACAAGCTATATCAGGAGTATTACTATTTGATAAGAAAATCATTCCAAAGGATGCGGTACGCAGGGATTCCTGCAAAATGTGTACTGCGGGCTGATTGAAACCACAAATATGAGTGCGCTGCCCAAAGAGCTGGTGCCTGCGGAGACGGATTCGGAGGGAAATCAGCTCCTGAACCCATCTGTGCCCACGGAATTCTTTAGCATCAATGGACAGGTCAATGCCTATGGCGGCAGCACCGGTGATGCCAAGCTCCAGTATCAGCTGAAAAAGGTGTTTGCAGGCAGCAACAGCGGTGAGGAGCTAATCGTCTACCGCAGCAGCACGCCGCACAGCTATGGGGAATACATGTATTTGATTGTGGATCCGGGTACTTATGAGACGGCGAAGAAATCGAATGCACATAGCTGGTTTGAATATATGGAGGGAGGCAACTCTGCAAAGCCTGCCTCCTGGAAGCTCCATGTATTCAATGCCCCCTGCTCCGACTTCCGGGGCGCTATGTTCCAGAGCATTGGCGCCGATGGCAATGGCGGTGGGATCTCCTGTCCGGCAACGATAAAGGTGGAAAAGCCATTTGAGAAGACGGGCACAGTTGTTTCAAACCAGCCCGCTTCCGGAAGACCGCTGCTTCAGTGGAAGATTCAGGTGAATCTGACGGAGAAGTTTGCGGCGACAGATCTGGAAAAGCTCGATGAGGTGACCATTTCGGATCAGCTCAACCCGGTTTTGAAGCTGGTGGACGGCAGTGTGGAAGTGACAACAAAGGACGGAACGGCAGTTCCCTTTGTGGCGCAGACACAGGGAAAGCTCCTGAGCATTCAGGTCAAGGAACCTGCAAAATACCCGAATTTCACCATTTCCTTCAATACCGAATGCATGACGAGCATTGACGGCCTGTGCAACAGTGCAGACCTGATGATCGATGGCAAAAAGGTGGAGGAAGCCGAAAGCCCAAGCATCGACAAGCTGAAGGTGCATGGCCAGTATGGCAGCATTCAGTCGATGAAGATACCGAAATTCACGCCGGAGGCATGGAAGTACGTGGACAATGTGCTCTGCACAGAGGACGGAAAGTTCCAATTCCAGCTGATGGCCGTGGATGCAGAGGGAAATCCGCTGACCGGTGCAGATGCCTATACGGAAACCCAATCCAATGGGGCCGATGGTAAGATCCAGTACAGCACCATAAAATATCGGAGTGCTGGCACCTACTATTATCAGGTGAAGGAACTGGGTGACGATATTGAGGATACCCGTATCTTCACCGTTCAGGTGGATGTGGTGAAAACAGAAAACGGCTATGTGGTGAGCAGTATGGTGACCAGCCCGGAGAATTATGAGGCTGTCCGATTTGACAATACCACAAAGCCTAAGACCACCGCCTTCACCGTCAGGAAGGTGTGGGATGACCATGATGATGCTGCCGGACTTCGTCCCGAAGAGATCGTGGTTTATCTGTATCAGGACGGGAAGCCCTATAATGATGCTGCTGTAACGCTGAGCCAAGCCAATAACTGGACTTATACATGGGAGGATCTTCCCATTGCAGGCGGCGCATACAGTGTTCAGGAAAAGAATGTAACCGGATATACAGGCACAGTGTCTGTAAAAGACGATACTGCGGTGATCACCAATACCATCTCGGTGGGAAGCCTTAAAATTCAGAAAAACGTCACCGGAAAAGGCGGCGAGAAGGAGCGGGAGTTTACATTTACTGTGACGCTGACCGATGCCAATGGGACGCCGCTGACGGAATCCTATGCCTATACCGGAAGTAAGACCGGGACCCTTGAAAACGGCGGCACGCTCACGCTGAAGCATGGGGCGTATGTTATCTTTGAAAATCTTCCTGCCGGAGCAGAGTATCAGGTGAAAGAGCAGGAGGCCAATCAGGACGGATATCAGACCACAGCGGAGAACGATGTCGGTGAGATCGCGGAAGATCAGACAGCGGAGGTCAAGTTCGTAAATGACCGCCCCAATGTCCCTGTTGTGCCCAGCGCAACTCCATCGCCCAGTGCAACACCCACACCCAGCGCAACGCCGACGCCAAGCGAGACGCCGACGCCAAGCGAGACGCCGACGTCAAGCGCAACGCCGACGCCGAGCACAACGCCGACGCCAAGCGCAACGCCGACACCCAGTGCAACACCCACACCTACGCCCAGTACAACACCCGGAGATACACCAGACACCGGAGATTCCCAGAATCTATTCCTCTGGCTGTTTGTGCTGCTGGCCTGTGCCGCTGCATTGATCGGCATTGCGGCGTATAAGAAGAAACACGAATGACAGATACTCCGGCAGACGGGCTTCCGGACTGTCTGCCGGAGCTGCCCATGGGGCGGAAGGAGGAACGCCATGAAGAAAAACAGAATACGAAATGGGATCATGCTGGTTCTTGCGCTTCTGATTGGCGTTTCCGTGGTACAGATCTGGCGTATCGTGAAGGATTACCGGCAGGGAGAAAAGACCTATGCGGCGCTGGCACAGTATGCGCAAATACCTGACACGTCTGCCGGGGCGGAGGATGCAGCACCGCAGCTGCACATGGAAGCAGAAGCCTCCGCAGAATCTGCGGAGGAGGACGGCGACTGGCCTCAGGTGGATTTTGAGGCCCTCCGGAATATCAATCCCGATGTGATAGGCTGGATCTATATCGAAGGGACGGATATCAACTATCCAATCGTTCAGGGAAAAGAGAACAATGATTACCTGCGGCGTATGTTTGACGGGACGCCCAATCACGCAGGCAGCATTTTTCTGGACAGCCGATGCAGTGCAGCACTGACAGATGCTCACTCAATCATTTATGGTCATCACATGAAAAACACCACCATGTTTTCCGAGCTGGAACAGTATAAACAGCAGGCATTCTATGACACCCATACATGGGGGTGGCTGATCACGCCGGAGGCCCACTATAAACTGCAATTTTTTGCAGGGTATGTAGCGGAAACGGATGCAGATGCGTGGGATCTGGATTTAGCGGGAGAGAAACGGCAGACATGGATCGAGCATGCCATAGCCCGGTCCTGTTTTCAGAGCGGCGTTGCACCGGATGCGACCGCACGGATTGTTACGCTGTCCACCTGCAGCTATGATTTTTCGGATGCACGCTTTGTGCTCCATGGAATATTGGTGGAATAAGATATCTGCGCTTTCTGAGGAAGCGCAGATCCGGAAATAAAAGATGATAAGCAGAAGCAAAGGAAAATAAGGAGCGGATCAGATGATATCTACCTGCCATTATGAGTCTCCATTGGGCGGCATCCTGCTGGCTGCGGATGAGATGGGGCTGACGGGGCTGTGGTTTGATGGCGAAAAATACCTTGCCGATCAGCTTCCGGCGGTACACAGGGTGCAGGAAACCCCCGTCCTCACAGCGGCAAAGCGCTGGCTGGACATATATTTTTCCGGCGGACAGCCCGACTTTTTGCCGCCGCTGCACCCTGTCGGATCTGCATTCCGGCAGTCAGTGTGGAAGTGCCTTTTGCAGATTCCCTATGGACAAACGGTTACCTACGGTGAAATTGCACAGCAGCTTGCAAAGAAGCAGGGACTTGCCCGAATGTCTGCACAGGCTGTGGGCGGAGCCATTGGGCACAACAAAATCTCCGTTATCATTCCCTGCCACCGGGTGGTGGGCGCAAATGGGAGCCTCACCGGATATGCAGGAGGAATCGATAAAAAGGTAAAGCTGCTGGAATTGGAGCGTGTGGATATGAGCCGCTTTTTCGTACCGAAGAAGGGCACCGCCCTTTGACTGCGGCCTGAGCGAATAGATTGAAATACAGGCATCATATGTAAAGGCCCCGGCGGTCTCTCCATGATCGGAGAAATCGCCGGGGCTTTGTTTGGATCGTTCATTGGGGCTGCGCAGGCTGGCCACTGCCCTCAGCGGGCAAAAGCTGCTTCAAAACGGTTCCAATGTCTTCATTGATGCAGATGGACTTTTTCTGAATTTCTCTAGGCGCATCGGCTTCGCCGAGATTGATGCAGGCATAAGTGGCATCCGGCCATTCGTTGACCATGCGCCAGAAGGGGAATTTAACAATTGCTGGTGTATTCATTCCGGTGCCGAGGTCCAGAAACAGCGTATTGAGCCCCTTGTGCCGCCGCAGGAACTCTGCATACCGCTGGGAAGCGATGTGCCACCCCTCGTCCTCCGCAAAGGTGTTGTCGCACCGGAGATTCATGGTCATGGGCTTGCCGCAATGGGGGCAGTATGGGATCAGATCCCGGGGAATGCGCATATCCTTCTGCTGCTCAATCATTTGCCGGATGACCGCTTCGTTATCAAATGTCTCCTGACAGCAGGGCTTGCTGCACTGGAACAGGCCGTAATCGCCCTGCGTATAGAAAAGCCGCTTTTTATCAAAACCGGCTTTCTGAAACTGATGATCCACGTTAGTGGTCAATACAAAATAATCCTTGTCTCTGACCAGCGCCAATAGATCTTCGTATACAGGCTTCGGCGCAGGGGTATAGCGATTCAGCCAGATGTAGCGGCTCCAATATGCCCAATATTCCTCCAGAGAAGGGAAGGGGTAAAAGCCCCCGGTGTACATATCGTGAAAATGGTACCGCTGGGCAAAGTCGTGGAAGTTCTCCTGAAACCGCTGCCCGGTATAAACAAACCCGGCTGAGGTGGAAAGCCCTGAGCCTGCGCCGATGACAACGGCATCTGCCTGCTCCAGTGCCTGCTTCAGCCGCATTTGCTCATCGAAGCAGCTCACGGTAGATGGCTCGATCCGTTTCTTTGAAAACATTGAAAATCACCTTCTTGATGCTGGTCTCTTTTTTCATAAAGTCTTTGACCGTCTGGACGGCAATCTCAGCGGCCAGTCGGCTCGGAAAGTGGAATTCGCCGGTGGAAATGCAGCAGAAGGCAACACTTTTCAGCTGATGTGCTGCTGCAAGCTCCAGACAGGAGCGGTAGCAGGAGGAAAGCAGCCGGCGATCCCTGTCGGTTACCCGGCCGTTGATGATTGGCCCGACTGTATGCAGCACATAGCGGCAGGGAAGGTTGAAGGCGGGGGTGATCTTGGCCTGCCCGGTTGGCTCCGGATGTCCCTGCTGCTCCATAATTTTGGCGCAGGCCAGCCGCAGCTGGATCCCGGCATAGGTGTGGATGGCGTTGTCGATACAGCGGTGATTTGGAATGTAGCAGCCGGTGAGACCGGAGTTTGCCGCATTGACAATGGCATCACAGCGGAGCGTTGTGATATCGCCCTGCCAGAGACAGAGGCCGGGCTGCAAGGGGGGTAGAGCGGCGGCATCGGTGATGGTTTCGGCGGAAGCCTCCTCTTGCAGGTATGCGTCCTGCAATTGCAGAAAGTCGCTTCTGATGGGCTTCGGGGCACGAAGGTTCATGAGCCCACGCAATAGTGTCCGCTGGTCTGCTGGTTCCGTGGGAACGTCCATACCCTGATATGCGGGATTCTCCTGTAAGAGCTGCCGAATCAAAAGGAGCCGCCGCTGTGCCTGCGTCATGACAGTCCCCTCTTCTCAATTGCCTGCTTCGGACAGATTTCCGTGCACCGGCCGCAGTGGAGACAGTGGTGCGGATCGATGACAACCGGCTTTTTCGTTATGTCGATGCATTTTTGCGGACAGACAGAGTAGCACAGCTTACAGCCGATGCAGCCGGCGCCCGCATAGTATCCCGGTGTAATTACCTCTGATTTCCCGATCACGATACTGTCACGGGCAATATGGGAGGGGTCACTGATGTCAAAGTATTCGCCTTCGGCATCATACAGGCAGAAGACATCCAGCGCACTGCGGGTATCCCCGGGATAGATCGACTGCATATATGGGTTTTTCTCGAAAATCTCATCCAGCTTTTCACTGCCGATATTACGGATGTGTCCCCGCAGAGAAATGGAGATCTTATCCTTGGTGGCGGACAGCGCAATATACTTCTGCTCCATCAGCTGTGCATAAAAGGCCTTGCCTCTGGCAGTCAGAAAGTATACGCCCCGGTCATCCCAGAGCATCATGTCGATGATGCGGGTCTGGGGATGACCGTCTGCGCCGATGGTAGCAACGGTTGCGGAGTGGATATCTTCTACCAGTGTTTGAATATAATGTCCCATGAAAACTACCTCCGATTTTGCCCCGGCACATGGCCGGGGCAGTGATTAAAACTCGTAGGGCGGATTGCCGGAAAAGTCTGCGATCACGCCGTGGGGATCTTCCAGATAGAAGACCTCAAAAATGGGATTGTCAGCGGTCTGATACTGCCCCTTAACGATGCGGTTCTGAATGCACATCTCCTTTGCAGCCTTGTTGTTCTCAAATACGGCCTTTCCGTGGAGACGGATCCAGGCATATTCCGGGCTGGATACGGAGATCTCAATCTCAGGGTTTTCCTGCATGTCCAGATAGACGCCCTTCTGGTTGTTGGTGCAGAACCAAAGCTTTCCATCCATTACGCCGGAGAACATGAAGGGGCGGCATTTTGCCTTTCCGTCACGCCCCACAGTGGCCAGATACTGAACAGGGTTGGCGTTCAGAAATGCAACGATCTTTTCCATAGAAATTACCTCCAAAATATACGGGGTGTCTTGCGGTTTCCCCTTGGTGTCTTTATAATAATGTCTACTGAACAAACCGCTTTGCGTTTTGTTTATGCGGCAACTGCCGCATAATTTCATCAAAAGGTCTGTTTTCGGCCCTTTTGATGAAATTCAGACATTGTTTCAATGCGCATTTCCTCTGAAGCGCCGTTGCGATTCAGAGGAAGGTGCAAGGATTTTGGGGCGTTTTGCCCAAAACCTTGCACTAGAGCAAAGCCAATTGGCCATGAAAGCCTTGCCTTTCATGGCTGTCGGCTTTACTCAGTACGCATTATAATAAGGCTGTAGTCCGATTTTGTAAAGTAAGCACAATATTGTGGTGTAGTTACCAAAAGGATACGATTGGAGGGATCGTCATGGATCAACTTGCCCAGACAGAGAGAAAAGAACTTCCGGCTTGCCCGGTGGAGACCACCCTGATGCTCATCAGCGATAAATGGAAGGTGCTGATCCTGCGGGATCTGCTGACGGGGACCAAGCGATTTGGGGAACTGAAAAAATCTGTCGGCCATGTGACACAAAAGGTGCTTACCGCCCAGCTGCGGCAGATGGAGCAAAGCGGCCTTGTAAACCGGAAGGTCTATGCGGAGGTACCGCCGCGGGTAGAATACACCTTGACGGAATTGGGATATAGCCTGAAGCCAATCCTCGACGCCATGTGGTCATGGGGAGAGGGGTATCAGCAGCAGTACGGAGCATCGGAGCCGGCGGGAGAACCAGAAAACGGATGATCCTGACGCAGCGGACCGATGCCTGTGAATATGGAAGAGAGGAAAGCGTGTGGAGCGGAAGATAAATCAGGATGCATGGCCCAGAAAAGAGATTTTTGACTTTTTCAGCGGCGTTTCAAACTCATTTTATATGGTGACCTTCCGGCAGGATGTCACGGAGCTGTACCGGTATGTGAAGCGGCATGGCCTGTCCTTTTATTATTCGCTGATCTGCCTTTGCACAGAGGCCATCAACGAGGTGGAGGCATTTCGGTATGGGATCCGTGGGCTGGCAACGGCGGATTGAGCAAGCAGGGACTTGATCCCGTGGCGGCGGACGGATCAGAGACTGCGGCAGGAACAAAACGCACGGCATGCCCGTGCGTTTTCCTGTCATGGAAAGATTTTCGGATTTCGGGAAACATCACAGCATTTACTTGCAGTTTTCATAAAAGAAAGCTAGAATAGTCTTATATCCATGTGCCGGTACGGCGGCTTTGCGGAAGGGAGCGGGACCATATTATGAATCGAATACACGGCCTGCGCTTCCTGTCAGGGATACTGGCACTGGTGTTGATGAGCGGCTGCGGGGACAAGCCGGGAACGGCGAATGGCACAGAGACTGCCTTTTCTGTGCCGGCCTTTCAGGACGCAAGCTTCCACGGGGAGCAGGCGGAGGACTACGGCGAGATCCAGGTGGACTTTTCCATGCTGGAACTGGGAAGCATCGGCGTAGAGGCCGAAAGCGACAGCCGATTAAAGTTCCAGATCGTCTGCGGAGAGGAAAAATACAACTATGATCTGCCCGGAGACGGCACAGCGGAGATCTTTCCGCTGAATATGGGGGATGGCAGCTATACCTTCCGGCTTATGGAAGAGGCGGGAGAGAGCAAATATGCCTGCACCTGGACCGAGACCAGAGAGATTCAGATGAAAGATGAGTTCCAGCCGTACCTGCGGCCCAGCCAGATGGTAAACTATGGGGAGCAGTCCCAGTGTGTTCAGCAGGCCAAAAGCCTTGTGGCTCAAGCGGCATTGGATGTGGATGCGGCCGGTGCGATCTATGACTATCTCACAAAAAATATCCAATATGACAACGAAAAAGCCGCCAGCGTAAAAAGCGGCTATTTGCCGGATCCCGATGAAACACTGAAAAGCGGAAAGGGCATCTGTATGGACTATGCCAGCCTGGCTGCGGCCATGATGCGAAGCGTGGGGATCCCATGCAAGCTCATCACCGGCTATGTGGGCGATGACCAGATCTACCACGCATGGAATTGTGTTTATCTCCAAAATCAGGGCTGGATCGCAGTGGAGATCAAAGCGGACGCCAACACATGGAACCGGATCGATACGACCTTTGCTGCAGGCGGGATGCCTGCGGGACAGATCACGGACGATTCGGAATATACCACGCGCTATACATATTAAGGAGGGCAACATGGCGGATCAATATTTTACACAGCAGCAGCTGAGCACCTTCTGCGGCAGTATTGCAATGATGCTTCGGGCGGGCATTTCCCTCAGCGAGACTTCCGGGCTGTTTTCGGGAGATGCGGCCGACGCCGCACTGGAGAAGGCTGCGGCTTCCATGGGAAATGCCATGGAGCAGGGCAGTAGCTTTTCTGACGCAGCAGAGGCCACCGGTGTATTTCCGGCCTATGCCCTTGGGGTGTTCCGAGTGGGAGAAATGTCCGGGCGGCTGGATCAGACGCTGGAGCGGCTGTCCAACTACTATGACCGGCAGAGCAGGCTCCATCAGCGGCTTCGCAGCAGCCTTGTATATCCGGTGGTCCTGTTGCTGATGATGTGCGGGGTGCTGGCGGTGCTGGTCTTTGCGGTACTTCCTATGTTTGAACGGGTCTATACCAGTCTGACCGGAAGCCTTGCGGCCTCGGCCTATGCCTATGTGCTGGCCGCTTCCGTGATTGGCCGTGTCAGCATGGTGCTGGCTGTAGCGGTCAGCGTGATCCTGCTGGCGCTGGCATGGATGGCGCGCAGAGCGACAGGACGCCAGCGGATGCAGGGGTGGCTGGAGTGCGCGCCGGGAACCCGGAAGGCTGCATGGACCCTTGCTGTGGCGCAGATGACCAGTTCCCTTGCAACGCTGCTGTCCAGCGGGATTGATGAAGATGCTGCCATGGGGCTGTGCCTGGAGCAGATCAGCCACGAGAAGCTCAAAAACGTGCTGGGACAATGTCGCGAGGAGATGCAGCAGGGAAAAGGGCTTGGGGACACACTGATGCGCCACAGCGTCCTTCCGGGACTTTACGGCAGAATGCTGGTGAGCGCTGCGGAGACCGGAAACCTGTCGTCGGCTATGGAGCGAATCGCCCAGCGGATGGAAGAGGATGCGGAGGCGCAGCTCAGCGACCTGATCGATCGGATCGAACCGATCCTTATTGGTTTTTTGACGGTATCGGTGGGATTGACGCTGCTGAGCGTGATGCTGCCGCTGCTGGGGATCCTCAGCGCCATATAATATCATATAATATAATGTAGAGGTATGGTATGAAAAGACGTAAAAAATGGGGCTTGCTGCTGCTTTTGCTGGTGGCTCTGGCGGCGGCGGGATGCGCACTGGCCCCACGGGTTCAAAAGGATATCCGGGAATCCGGGCGGGAAGCGATCCGGGAGGCGGTGATCCACAGTGCGGTGGAATGCTATACCGTGGAGGGCGCCTACCCCGAAAGCCTTTCCTATTTGGAGGAACACTACGGTCTGGTCATCAACCACCGGGATTATATTGTTGCCTATGAAGTATTTGCGGAGAACCAGCCGCCGGCGGTGCAGGTTCTGGTGCGTGGGGAGGAGTAAGCATGGAAGGACGTCGGAGTACATCACTGATGCTGCTGCTCCTTTATGCGCTGCTGATTCTGGCCCTGCTGATTTTGGTGGTATCCGGTGCGAGGCTTTATACCAATGCGCTGGAGATGAAGGAGCTGCATTCCGAGCAGAGAGGTGCGCTGGCCTTCGTGCAAAGTCAGGTGGCGGCCAACGGCGGAGCGGGAAACATTTCTATTCGGGAAACAACGAATGGAACCATGCTGTGCCTGAAGGAACAGGAGACGGAGTATGAAACCAGAATTTATGCGTCAGAGGGCTGGCTCTATGCAGAGTTTACAAAGACGGATGCGGAAACGCAGCCGAATCGTGCGGTACAGATCTGTGCGGTGTCCGGCTTTGATGTGAGCTGGCAGACAGACCGGCTTCTGCGAATCACGGCAGACGGCAGAACGGCATATGCCTGCAGCGACGGAGGTGGCGGAAATGCGGAATAATAAAAGCGTCAGCGTTTCCGGGCGGATGGGCTTTATGACACCGATCCTGCTGTTTGTGCTGCTGTTTGTGATCTGCTGTGGTGTGGTGGCCGGGATCTTCCTGCGTGCGTTTGTCATTACAGAAGATGCGGAGACCTGCCACGCAGGGGTGTATCTGTGCCGCAATCAGGCGGAATGCTTCCGGGCGGGAGAGATACCGGAACAGAACACAATGGTATATTACGATGAGAATGTCCAGCCATCGGATCCGGAGACGGCGGCCTACTATGTGACGGTGACGGATCAGCCGGAGGAAACCGCAGCCGGTACGCTCCATACGGGGATCATCACGGCGCATACCATAGATGGAACGGAGATCTATACATTAAATGTGGCAGCTTATCTGCCCGGCGAGGGATAAGCCATGGAGAAAAAAAGATTTCGCGTGGGCAGCATTACTGTGCTGTTTGCGGTAGTGAGCCTGTGTGTGGCCATATTCGGTGCGCTGACGGTGGCAACGGCCATATCGGACCGTCGTACAGCCCAGCGATATGGGGAATATGTCGAGGCACTGTACCGGTGCGAAAATGCAGGACAGCAGTGGCTCTCACAGGCGGATGCCTATTTGAAGGGACAGGGCCCCATGCCGGAGAACACAGAGGAAACCCCGGAGCAGCTGAAAACGGAGATCACCTGTGACAGTCAGAGTCTGGTGATCCGGCTTGGAATTCGTCCGGAAGGGTATGAGATCCTGGAGTGGCGATGCAGCTCCAGCTGGGACCCGGAGGACAGCTGGTCATTGGAACAATAAAGGAGAGCAGTATGGAGATCGAAACAATCCTGCGCCGGGCCATCGACTGCGGCGCATCAGATATATTTGTGGTAGCAGGTCTTCCGCTGACCTTTAAGGTGCGGGGGGAGCAGGTGCGGGATGAGGCCACAGGAAAGTATACGCCCCAGATGACGGAGCGCTTCGCCCAGGCGGTGTATCAGCTGGCGGGCCGGGAGCCCCACTGCGTCACCGGCCGGGAGACGGATGATGATTTTTCCTTTTCCCTCAGCGGGATCGGACGCTTTCGGGTCAACATGTTCCGGCAGCGGGGCAGCATTGCGGCGGTGGTGCGGGTGATCAGCTTTGGCCTGCCTACGGCAGAGGAGGCCCATATCCCGCCGGAGGTCATGCAGGTTGCCAATATGAAAAAGGGAATCGTGCTGGTAACAGGGGCCGCAGGCTCGGGAAAATCCACTACGCTGGCCTGCATCATCAATCAGATCAATCATAGCCGCAGCGGACATATCCTGACGCTGGAGGATCCGGTGGAGTATATCCACCGGCACGGACAGTGCATCGTCAGCCAGCGAGAGATCCACATTGACTGCCCCAGCTATGTGGCGGCGCTCCGCAGCGCCCTGCGGGAGAGCCCGGATGTGATCCTGCTGGGAGAGATGCGGGATCGGGAGACCATGGAGGTTGCCATGACGGCGGCGGAAACCGGACAGCTGCTGCTCTCCAGCCTTCATACCACCGGAGCGGCCAACACCATCGACCGGATCATTGATGCGTTCCCGCCCAATCAGCAGTCGCAGATCCGGCTTCAGCTTTCCATGGTCCTGCAGGCGGTAATCAGCCAGCAGCTGGTTCCCGGTGTGGATGGACAGCCAATCCCGGTATTTGAGATCATGTATACCACCATGGCAATCCGCAATATGATTCGGGAGAGCAAGACGCACCTGCTGGAATCTGCCATTGCTTCCGGCGGGGCCATGGGAATGCGCACCATGGATATGGCGCTGACGGAGCTGGTGACGCAGGGGAAGATCACAAAGGAGACCGCACTGACCCATTGCGTCAACTATGAGACGATGAAAAAGCGGCTTGGGATGACCGGCGTGTGATTTGTATCGGGGAGAATGATGGAGACAACCAATATTTATGTCAGAAAAAACCAATAAAATCAGCCAAATAGGTGACAAATAGGAAAAAGTGTGCTATGCTGATAAAAAGAGTATTGGTTAGACTAAAAATTACGATCTAAGGGTACACCGCCCGATCCCCTTGCCGAATGATGCGGTATTGCCCGAAATCAGATGCGCTGGAGGTGTGGGGATGAATCATGTGATCCGGACAACGATGCTGGGAAAGTTTACGCTGATGCAGGAGGGTATGGATGCACCGGCGGTCGTCAGTCTGGCGGGACGGTCCCGGCGGCTATGGACGCTGGTGGCATACCTGATCCTTCAAAGAGCACGGGGTGTATCCACCCAGGAGCTGATCGATCTCCTTTGGCCCGATGCGGAGGGGAGCAACCCCGCAAGCACCCTTCAAAACAATGTGAGCCGTTCCAGAAATTCACTGGCAGAAATGGGATTTGAGCAGGCCAAGACGCTCATTCGCTATGAAAACGGCTATTACAAGTGGGCGCCCGAGTGGGAGACCCACCTTGATATAGAAGAATTTGAGAGCCTTGCAAAGCGGGCGCTGGACTGCAGAGAACAGCAGCAGGCACTGGAATGGGGGCTCAAGGCAATTGAACTTTATACCGGGGATTTCCTGCCGGAGGCCGCAACGGAGTTTTGGTGCATCAATCTCAACGCCTATTACCGTTCGCTCTATATCCGCCTTTGCAGAGAGACGGTACAGGGGCTGTTTCGTGCAGGGCGGCTGCCGGAGCTGGAGCGGATATGCTCCAGAGTGATCGAGCTGGATCCGGCGGCGGAAGAATTCAGCGTCTACCTGATGCGGGCGCTGATCCGCAATCACAGTCCCCAGAAAGCACTGGATCACTATGAGTATATCTGGCAGCTCTACCGGGAAACCTATGGCGCTGCCCCATCGGAGGCGCTGGATGCCGAAAAAGCGGCTGCGGTGGAAGCGCTATACGGTAAAGATGTGGAGGATGATGAGATCCGGGATTTCCTGCTCAAGGGCAATCAGGAGCCGGGGGCGTTCTGCTGCGACAATGGCACGTTCCGTGAGATTATCAGCTTGCAGGTACGCAGTATGCAGCGGCAGAAGAGCGATGCGCAGCTGACGATTCTCAGACTCAACAGTCAGGAGGCAGATCAGGAAAAGCGTGCGATCTATATGAAGCAAATGGAAACGACCCTCCAAAAATCTCTTCGCTCCGGAGATCCCTTTACCAGAGTGGGAGCAAATCAATTCTGGGTGCTTTTACCCGGGGCCAGCAACGAAAATGGAAAGCTTGTGATGGACCGGGTCATAAACCGCATGCATAAGGACTATCCCAGAACGGAGGCGGGCTTTCGGGTTCGTGTGCTGGATCTGGAAGAGCTCAATAGCCGTATGGCAGTTGGAAAGAACCTGTGACAGTCGGAATGGAATAGAAAATATGAATCGGCCGGTAAATTTTTGAAATTTATCGGCTGATTTTCTCTTTATCATAGCGATCTCATAGAGTTGAATTGTATAATAAACCCAGAAAGCGTGAAAAGGCGTGATTATGTGAAAGAAAATCGTATGCGCCCGATTGGGATGAACACATTTCGGGTGTATGTGGACAGCAAGGAGGACGGCCAGATCCGTGGAAGGGTCCTTGGAGGCGCCATCAAAGAGCCGGTGCCGTTTACCAGCCTGTCCCGTATGGTTCTATTAATTGAAGAACGTATGGATATTGACCTTGACGAAAAGCCGGAAAGCCCGGTGATGCACCCGGGGGTGCCCACCTTTGAGCTGGAAATTCTGTTCCGCCAGAATTACAGCTGGCAGGGGCGCCTGCGGTGGCCGAAGGGTCAGCGGGAGGCATCGTTCCGCAGCGTGCTGGAACTGCTGATCCTGATGGAAACGGTTTTGGCATAGTGAGATTGTAAAAAATGGATCCAGAGGATCTCTTGAAATACTCTGATCGGAGGAATAGTCATGAAAAAACGAATTGCCGCATTGATGCTGTCAATCTGCATGATGATCTCTATTCTTCCCACCAGCGCCTTTGCGGTGCCGGATGTGGAGGAAGCGTATCCCATCACGCAGGAAGAGACTGCACCGGAGGTGCAGGCGGCTGAGCAGGAAGCTCCGGCCCTGCAGGAAGCGGCGTTGGATGTGCCGGAGGAAGATCCGGCGGTCGAAGTGCAGACCGCAGAAATAACGGACGAACCTGCTGCGGAAGTTCAGGCAGAGCCTGAGCAGCAGCCTGCTCTGGAAGCAGCAGAGCCAGCGTCCGAGGCGGAGCCTGAGGTACAGCCCGAGGTACAGCCTGAGGTACAGCCTGAGGTACAGGAGCAGCCTGTAGAGGAAACGGAGGCTGCGCCCCAGCCTGAGGCGAGCACCGAGGAGCAGCCCGCGGAGGATGAGACGGAACAGTCTGAGATAGAGACGGAGTCTGCATCCGAGGAGACCGGCAGCGAGGAGACCGCAGAAGAACCCTCCGAGGAAGAGGCAGAAACGTCTGTGTCGGATGACACGGCACTCTTTGCACTCGGCAGCGATATGGCCATGTATGTGGCAACAGACACGGTGGCTGGGGACGCTACGGTGTATGTGGGAAAAACCATCACACTCACAGGAACGACCAACGGCTGCTACGGCTGGGCGAACTGGAACGGATCCAGCGGCGAGTATTACGACGATACATGGACGACCTCTAACAGCGGCGTTGCCACAGTCAGCAATGGTGTGGTAACGGGTGTCAGCAGCGGTACGGCAACGATCACCCATACCTATTGCAAAGGCGATCAATATCAATACAACTATTACACACAGACAGGCAATTATGCACATCAGCTGGTGAATGAGACATTTACGGTAACGGTAAAAGAAATTACGGCGCCCAGTGCAATCAAGATTTCCGGCGAGCAGGAAGTAAAGGTTTATGAGACCATTCAGCTCTCTGCACTGCTGGAGCCGGAGGACGCCTATGCAGATATCACATGGGAGTCCAGCGATACCGGCATCCTTACGGTAGATGCCACCGGCGCCGTCTATGGCGTCAGCGAAGGAACTGCTACGGTGACGGCCTATGCGGGCAGCTTGACCGCAAATATTTCCATCACCGTCAAAGCGGCAGAGCAGGAGACGGCATCCGCAAGATTCTTCTTCCTGAAGGATCCCTCAAAAGACTATACCGCCAATGAGTCCGCCAACTGGTCCGAACTGACCAATGGATCCAGCGGCACGATCAATGTAAAGAATATTGTATGGCAGGGCGGCGCCAATAACTACGAGACGTCCCGTGTGCTCACATGGCCGGACGGCTCTACAGGGTCTACCTACACTGTGGCAAAAGGTACTGCCGCATGGAATACGATCTTTGATGCATTTTCTGCATCCTATGGCGTAACAGATAAGGACGATGTAGAGTCCATTATTTTGACACCCTATAAGATCTCCAGCCATGCGTACAATGGGGATGGTAACCATGTAGACTGTACCGTAACGATTGTAGCAAAGAGTGTATGTACCGTACTGTATAAGTTCATGGATGTCGGTGACAGCCTTTGGAGCAACGTGCAGACGGATAAGCTCCATCCCGGCGATACCACAGCTCCTGAGAAGACATATCCGGCCACAAAGACAGTGAATGGCGTAAAATACACCTTTATGGGCTGGTATACCAACCCGCAGCTCAGCGGGGATCCGGTAGACTTTACCGGCGGATATACGGTAAACGGCAATACGGAATTCTATGCCAAGTATGTGGCTGGCTATAATGTGATCTACAATGCAAACGGCGGCGTTTGGAGAGGAAATGTCACCAATCCGTGCCTGGAAGGACATACATTTACGATTTCTGCCAACACGCCCACACGGGAAGGTTATACCTTCGAAGGCTGGGAATCCAGCTATGATAGCGAAACCTATCAGTGGGGCAGTAAACAGAGCTTTGTGATGCCCGGATGCAATGTTGTACTGAAGGCAAAATGGAAGGTAAATACCTATACGGTAACCTGGAATAATTATAACGGCGAAGAGCTGAAAAAGGACACCAAGGTTGAATACGGTACAATGCCCAGCTACGATGGAGAGACTCCGGTCAAGCCTGAGGACGGCCAGTACACCTATGAGTTCGCAGGATGGAGCCCGAAGCTGTCCAAGGTTACGAGCAGCATCACCTACACCGCCCAGTTTACTCCTGTAGAGAAGACCTTCACAGTTAGGTGGATAAACTATGACGGCACCGAGCTGGAAAAGGACGAGAACGTAGCGTACAACTCCACCCCCAGCTACGACGGCGAGACTCCGGTTAAGCCCGAGAATGAGCAGTTCACTTACACCTTCGCAGGTTGGAGCCCCAAGCTGTCCAAGGTAACCAATAACATCACCTATACCGCTCAGTTTACTCCCGTAGAGAAGACCTTCACGGTCACTTGGGTAAACTATGACGGCACCGAGCTGGAGAAGGACGAGAACGTAGCGTACAACTCCAACCCCAGCTACGACAGCGAGACTCCGGTCAAGCCCGAGGATGGCCAGTTCACCTATGAGTTTAAGGGCTGGACGCCCAAGCTGTCCAAGGTAACCAACAACATTACTTACACCGCCCAGTTTACTCCCGTAGAGAAGACCTTTACGGTCACTTGGGTAAACTACGACGGCACCGAGCTGGAAAAGGACGAGAACGTAGCGTACAACTCCACCCCCAGCTACGACGGCGAGACTCCGGTTAAGCCCGAGGACGGCCAGTTCACCTACACCTTCGCAGGTTGGAACCCCAAGCTGTCCAAGGTAACCAACAACGTCACCTACACCGCTCAGTTTACTCCTGTGGAGAAGACCTTTACAGTAACATGGGTAAACTACGACGGCAGCGAGCTGGAAAAGGACGAGAACGTAGCGTACAATTCCGATCCCAGCTATGACGGCAAGACCCCGGAGAAGCCCGAGGATGAGCAGTTCACTTACACCTTCGCAGGTTGGAACCCCAAGCTGTCCAAGGTAACCAATAACATCACCTACACTGCACAGTATGAGGCGAACCTGAGATCCTATCAGGTCACCTATGACCTGAACGAAGGCTCTTGGCTTTCTACGGAGAACAAGTTCACCTATGAAAATGGTAGTACGGTTGCAGTCAGCACCTTTGTACCCACCAGAGAGGGCTATAACTTCCTTGGCTGGAAGTCCAGCGAGGACGGTGAGGATGCAGATCTGCTCCATGGTGATGATGTGTTCACCATGCCGACCCATGATGTGACCCTGACTGCCCAGTGGGCAATCAAGACCTACACGATCAAGTGGGTAGATGGAAACGGCGATGTGCTCAAAGAGGAAACGGTGGAACATGGCACCACGCCTTCTTATGACGGTGATACGCCCAAGAAGGATGCTGATAAGCAGTTTACCTATACCTTTGATAAGTGGGATAGAGATCCTGAACCTGCGACAAGGGATATGACCTACACCGCAGAGTTCACGCCTAGTGCAATTCCTACTCCTACCCCCAGCACGGAGCCCACACCCAGCACAACTCCTACGCCTAGCACGGAGCCCACACCCAGCACAGCTCCTACGCCTAGCACGGAGCCCAGTGCAGAGCCTAGCACGCAGCCTAGTGCAGAACCCAGCCCTAGTGCAGAACCCAGCACCCAGCCCAGTGCAGAGCCTAGCACGCAGCCCAGCGCAGAGCCTACGCCCAGCACAACGCCTGTGGTGCCTGCTGTACAGCCGGTACCCTCGATTCAGCCGAATCCCACACCGGTTCCCGCGGTAATCACGATTCCTACGCCTACGCCTTCCCCGGCAGCAACACCTGATGCAACGCCGGAGAACACGCCGGATCAGACGGTGACGCCTGTGCCGGAGGATCACAGTGGAACTGTGGAGCCTGAGGATGGAGAAATCATTCCGGATGAAGAGGTTCCCACCGCACCTGGTGTGGACGAGCCTGCACAGCCGGAAGAGCTGGAAGACATTGCAGATGATGCAACGCCTCTGGCAGGCGGCCGTGGCGGCCATTGGGCTCTGATCAACCTGATCCTTGCAATCCTTACCGTTCTGGCTTCTCTCCTGCTTCTGATTGGCTATATCGGAAAGAAGAAGAAAGCACTGGAGGATGAGGACGGCAACGAGGTAAAGGATGAAGACGGCAATACCGTTTGGGAATATGAGAAGAAGAAAAAGGGATTCTGGAGAGTATTTAGCCTGATCCCCGCAATCGTATCCGTGATTGCGTTCATTCTCACTGAGAACATGAGACTTCCCATGCGGCTGGTTGATCGCTGGACGCTCCTGATGGTCATTATCGCAATTGTTCAGATCGTTGTTGCAGTGCTCTGCAAGAAGCGGAAGAACAAGGATGATGAGGACAGAGATGACCAGCAGAATCAGGATGCTGCTACAGTAACAGCCTAAAAGCTACAAAAAAAGGACGCCCCTGTATGGCAGGGACGTCCTTTTTGCGATGACTCAGGTCAAAAGATTGAAGAAGAACACTGCGATGCCAAGGATCACGAGAACAATACCGGTAACACGGTTGAGTGTTTTCGCATCGGCTTTGTTGGCAAGGACTGCGGCAATTCTGGCCCAGATCAATGTGAAAATAACACAGAGCGCAAAGATGCGCCAGTCTGGGGCTCCGCCAATGGCAAAGTGGGAAACTGCACCGGTGAGTGCGGTGAAGGTCATAATAAAGACGCTGGTACCCACTGCGGTTTTTAGCTCATAGCCCAGCACGGAAGTCAAAATCAGAAGCATCATCATGCCGCCTCCGGCGCCTACAAAGCCACAGATAAAGCCGATAAAAATGCCGCAGATTACGGACTGTATGGCCCGCTTACTGGCGGAGACGGACTTCATGGACTCTCTGGTGGTCATAACCGGCTTTACAATGAATTTAATGCCCAGCAAAAAGGTCATGAACACGGAGAAACTGCCCATGGTGTGGGAGGGAAGCAGGCTGGCAATATAGCTTCCAACGATGGTAAACAGCAGGACGCTGGCCATCATGATCAGGCCATTGCGGATATCGAGATTCTTGTTTTTTCCATAAGTGTAGGCCGAAACGGCGCTGGCCAGTACGTCAGAGGAGAGGGCGATGCCCACGGCCATATAGGGATCCATTCCCAAAAAGAAGATCAGCATGGGACTGATGACCGCAGCGGCGCTCAGGCCTGCAAAGCCGGTACCAAGACCGGCGCCCATACCGGCTAGAAATGTTACAAGAATGGTGGAAAGAACTTTTGTCATAGTTAAGCTTCCTTCACAAGATGATTCAGGTTTTGATCCATGATGGACAGGGCATGAAAAAAGCCTTTGCGTGTGTCTTCGTCCATGCCGGAAAAAAGATCGGTAAAGAAACGCTGCTGCAGCGCCTGCCCCTGTTGGACAACGGGCTGGGCTTTTTCGGTCAGCAGCAGCTGGATTTTCCGGCGATCGCCGGTTACGGCATTGCGGGTCAGATAGCCGTCTTCCACAAGCCGGGAAACGTTGACAGAGACCAAATTGGCTTTGATCTTCCGAACCTCGGTGATATCTCTCGCAGTGGTATATCTAGGGTTGTTGGCGAGAAACAGGAGAATGTCGAAGGCGGTTTGCGGCAGGCCAAGGCTGACGCACAGGGGCTTACAGGCACGGCTGTAAGCCTGAGAGAGTTTTTGTGCAAAATCCAGGCTGGGATTCATATCGTCACCTCACGAATAATCAAAAATGAAATATTCAAATTTGAACTAATTATAAGCTGGTACATAGGAAAAGTCAAGGGTGCAGCTGTAAATTTGCAGTTCAGCCCCAGCCACTTTCTGCGGCTGGGGCTGAACTGATAGGCGTAGCAATCTACGAGGATTCCCGCGTAAGAACATGGATCCAGCGATAGCTGTTGGTATAGTACAAAATGGGGATGCATTTAAACAGCTGATCGCTGTTGAGAAAGAATACCACCCAGAAAACGGGAAGTTTCCACCAGAATGCGGCGGCAAAGCTCAGCGGCATAACAATGGCCCATGTTGAGATCAGGTTCAGGTGCATATTGAATTTTGTCTCGCCGCCGCCGCGGATGATCCCTACTGAGGCAGGCATTTGATAGGCCATGCCCACGAAGATCAGTACCATTAGCAGTAACAGCTGATTGGCCAGCGCCTTTGCGGTGGGGGACAGGACATAGAGGTGCAGCAGTGGCTGACGGATGGCCAGCAGGATGCCGCCCAGTACCAGCCCCAGCAGCAGGAAAATCAGCTGGAGCGCACGTACATAGGGCTGTAGTTCTGCCTTGCTGTTGCGGCCTTCTCCAACCATTTTTCCAACAGAAACTGAGGTGGCAGAGGCTTCGCTGACCGTTACGACCTTGAGATATTGAAACATGGTGGTGGAAACGGAGTTTGCGGCAATTGCATCGGAGGACAGGTGCCCGAGAATACCGGTTTGGATCGGTGTTGCAAGGCTCCACAGCAGATTGGTAAGCACAACGGGAACGGCTACATTCCGGTAGTCCCGGGAAAGTGCGGCGTTTCGATGGAACGGATTTTTGGAAAAGAGCCGGATACGCTTTTCGCGGAACAGCACATAACTGAGAACCACCAGCAGTTCCATGATCCGGGCGGTAAGGGTGCCGATGGCTGCGCCCTGAAGCCCCAGCTCCGGGAAGCCAAAGTGGCCGAAAATCAAGGTATAGTTGATGGCAACATTTAATAAAAGACTCATAAGGCTCACATAGAAAGAGATGGTGACCACCTCCATGCTCCGTAGAAAAGCCATCAGCAGCGTTGTGACGATGTAGAAGAGATAGGAAAATTTCAGAATTTGCAGGTACTGGACACCGGCCTGCACAATGGTTTCATCGGAGGTAAACAGCCTTAGAAGTTGGTGGGGCAGCAGGGCAGTCAGAAGCAGCACCAGTCCGCCAAAGCAGAGGCCGGCTTTCAGTGCAATGCCGGTGATGCTTCGGATGGGCGCAGTGTCTCCCTTTCCCCAATACTGAGTAATCAACATGCCCATGGCATCGCCGATGGCAATGGTGATCTGCTGAACAAGAAATTGTATCTGGTTTACGGTGGCCGCACCGGACAGCGCAGCCTGACTATAGCCGCCCAGCATGATATTATCTGCAACATTGACGGAATAGGCCAGAATGTTTTGCAGAGATACAATGAGGATCAGGCGAAATAGATTCCGATAAAAGTGCCGGTCACGGGCCAGAAAATGCTGTGTCATAGGGGATGTACCTCGCTTGTGCGGCGCATGGAAGGGCCGCATGGATTCAGAATAATATTACGATAGCACAGGAGCCGATCTGGGGCAAGCACCAAATCGGCGTGACAGAAAATCGTGGCGGATCATGGGGATTTTATTGTAAAATAAATGATTTGTGTATATAATATAATCTATCAACATATTTGAGGGATGACCATGACACGAACAGAACTGGAATCTTTTCTTGCGGTGGTGCAGGCGGGGAGCCTCAGCGCCGCAGCCAGAAGCCTGTACATCACCCAGCCGGCGCTCAGCCGCCGCATTCAATCTCTGGAGCAGGAATTGGGCTATCCGCTGCTCCAGCGCAGTCCCGGCGTTCGGAAAACGACGCTGACGCCCCAGGGGGAGCAGTTTGTATCACTGGCCACAAAGTGGATGGGGATTTGGAACGAAGCACAGGAAATACCGGCCCGACTCAGCAGAAAGAGCTATACCATCGCCTCCAATGACAGCATCGGTGCCTGTTTTCTGCCGCCGGCTCTGCATCTTCTGATTCGGAAAAATCCGGATGTGGATATCCGGCTGCTGAGCCTCCATTCGGTAGAGGCATATCTCTACATGGAGCGAGGGCTTGCCGACATTGCGTTTATCTCCGATGCACGGTATTCCAAGGACATTGACACCGTAAATCTCACCGGGGAGAAGTTTGTGGTACTGTCGGATGCAAACCTGAACCTTTCCGCGGAGGTTTCTGCGGCGGAGTTGGATCCGGCAAAAGAGATCTACATGGAGTGGACCCCGGGCTTTGACCGGTGGCACCGCTATTGGTTCCGGACGCCCCGGCCTCATGTGCAGGTGGATTCTACCTCATTCCTCAGTTATCTGCTGTCTCAGGGAATGTGCTGGGCCGTCGTACCGCTTTCTGTGGCGGACTTCATTCGCCGCCATGTGCCGCTGACCTGCTCCCGGCTGATCCAGCCGCCGCCGGACCGGGTCTGCTGCTGCCTGACAAAGCCCCAGCGTCAGCCCATGGATGAGCTGCTGTTCGACTGTATCCGGGAGACATATCGGGGTCAGGATCGAATTCAAATACTGCTGTAACAGCAAGCGCCTCCTGCGGCGAGATCACCGCAGGAGGCGCTTTGTATATGCCGGGTCTTGTTATGAGCCATGAGAGTGCCGGGAACCATCCCGAAGAGATTCCTCCTGCTGCTTTAGCTCCTGATGAAGATCTCGGGCGATTTCGGCGGTTTCGTGGCCGATGTCCTGAAGCTCCCGGTGGATTGTCCGTTGGGCGGCCTGAATATTCGGGTTCTCTTCCAGATCCTCACGGATAAACATCACAAGAAAACCCACGGTCAGCAGTGCACAGGACAGCCAAATGGTATGATAACCAAGGCGATGGATGGAAAGGCCACCGACCCCGGCCCCCAGTGCAAACAGCAGGATGATCAGGAAGTAGTGCCCGGCCTTGATCAGCAGCTTTTTATCGCCGGTTCGGCCTCCGGCCATCAGAGATTCTACGCCGCTGCGGAGATTGCCGATGCACATGGTGCTGGCGAAGGAGAAGCCGTCCACCTTCCGGAATGCCTGCACCTGCATGGCGCAGGAGAAGGATACCAGCGCATTGGCCAGCACGTTCAGCTGCTCCGGCAGCAGTCCCACAGACAGCAGCAGCAGGATCTCTACCAGCAGCACCAGCTGACGCCAGTGAACGGTCTGTATTTTCTGAAAGCGCCAACGGATCAGCTCCGCCACGGCAACGCCGAGGCCGAAGGCCATCAGCGGGAATAGATAGTGAAGGACCCGGCTCCAGTTGGCGGAAAACAGATTCTGACTCAGCAAGACGATATTTCCGGTTTGCGCATTGGCAAAAACCTCTCCGCGGGCGATATAGGTATAGGCATCCTGCAGGCCACCGGAGGCAGAAAGCAGGGCGGCGGTGAGGAACGCCTCGGACATCTGCCCATGCCGTTTCTTCATGCTTAGCCCTCCTTTCGTTCAAAATCAATGCTTTTGCGCGGCACCCTTGACCCGGAGCCGGCTGACTGCACGGGCCAGATTGGACTGGGCCATGCGGTATTCCTGAATACTCTTTTTCTGGAGAAGCTCCTCCTTGGCACGATCGGCAGCTTCTTTGGCACGGTTTGCGTCAATTTCCTCAGGGCGCTCCGCAGAATCCACCAGAACCAGCACCTCGCCGTTTTCCACCTTCATCATTCCGGCGGAAACAGCTGCCAGTTTTTCCTCCTCGCCCTCGCAGCGATACCGGAGCGTACCGGGAACAATGGCAAGAATTACATTGGTATGGTGGGCCAAAACGCCGTACATACCGGTGATGGTGGGGACGGAGAGCGACGCACAGGGGCCCTCGTAAAAGGGCTCGTCAGCGGCCAGAATGTGAACAGGGAAGTTATCCATTACAGCTCACCTGCTTCGATCTTTTTGGCTTTCTCTACTACATCATCAATGGTGCCCACATTGTAGAAGGCGGCTTCCGGATATTGATCCATCTCGCCGTCCACGATGGCCTTAAAGCCACGGAGCGTCTCACTGAGGGGAACATAGATACCGGGAATACCGGTGAATTTTTCTGCCACATGGGTAGGCTGCGCCAGAAAACGCTGAAGCTTACGGGCACGGGTGACGATAACACGATCCTCATCACTGAGCTCATCCATACCAAGAATGGCAATGATATCCTGAAGCTCGCTGTACTTCTGGAGGATCTCCTGCACCTGACGGGCGATCCGGTAGTGCTCCTCGCCGACAATGTCGGCCTCCAGAATACGGGAGGTGGATTCCAGCGGATCTACAGCGGGATAAATGCCCTGCTCGGCGATCTTACGGCTCAGAACCGTGGTGGCGTCCAGATGGGCAAAGGTGGTGGAGGTGGCGGGGTCGGTCAGGTCATCGGCAGGAACGTATACAGCCTGTACCGAGGTGACGGAGCCGTCCTTGGTGGAGGTGATTCGCTCCTGAAGCTCGCCCATTTCGTTGGCCAGTGTGGGCTGATAGCCGACTGCGGAGGGCATGCGGCCCAGCAGCGTGGATACCTCACTGCCTGCCTGTACAAAACGGAAGATGTTATCAATGAACAGCAGCACGTCCTTATGCTCTTCGTCACGGAAGTGCTCTGCCATGGTCAGACCGGAAAGGGCAACACGCATACGGACGCCCGGGGATTCGTTCATCTGTCCGAATACCAGTGCGGTTTTGTCCGATACACCGCTTTCCCGCATCTCCTTCCAGAGATCATTGCCCTCACGGCTTCGCTCACCGACACCGGTGAAGATGGAATAGCCGCCGTGCTCCATGGCAACGTTGTGAATGAGCTCCTGAATCAGAACGGTTTTGCCAACGCCGGCGCCGCCGAACAGACCGATTTTGCCGCCCTTGGGATAGGGCTCCAGCAGGTCAATGACCTTGATGCCGGTTTCCAGAATTTCAACAGCCGGGCTCTGCTCGGCAAAGGACGGGGGATTCCGATAAATGCTCTTGTGCTCCGAATCTTCGGGGATGGGGTCGCCGCCGTCAATGGGCTGACCCAATACGTTAAACATACGGCCAAGGGTCTGCTCGCCTACGGGAACTTCAATGGTCTTGCCGGGGGCAAGCACCTGCATTCCCCGATACAGCCCCTCACTGCCGGAGAGCATGACGCAACGAACTGTATTGTCGCCCACATGCTGGGCAACCTCCATAATATGCTCCTTGCCCTCCAGCTTGACGCTCAGCGCTTCGCGGATTCTGGGCAGATGACCCGGGGCAAACTCTACGTCTACCACAGGGCCGGAGATCTGTACAATGGTACCTGTTTTCATTCTGTATCACACTTCCTTTCTGTGCTGGGCACGCTGGGCGCGCTGCGCCTTGGCACCCGCTGAAACCTCGGTGATCTCCTGGGTGATGGCAGCCTGACGGACACGGTTATACTGGAGTGAAAGAGAGTCCAGCAGCTCCTGTGCATTCTGGTTGGCTGCATCCATGGCGGTCATTCGGGCGTTCTGCTCACTGCAAAAGCTGTCGATGAGCGCACTGTAGATAAATCCTGAGATATAGCACTTTGTCACATTGTTCAGCACCGCTGTGACGGACGGAAGAAATTCAAAGGGGGCAGAGACTGCCTTTTCTTTTCTTTCCTTGGTGGAGGTGGAAAAATAGGAACGATGGAAGGGCAGCAGCCGGGTGGAGTGTGCCGCCGAAGAAAGGCTGCTCTCCATGTCTGTGTAGATCACAAAAATCTCCTTCAAGTCACCGCGTTCATAGGCGCTGAGCAGAATGGAGCAGATCTCTCGGGCTCGCTGCATGGTGGGATTCTGTGCGGTATAAAGGAAGCTGTGCTCCACGGGAATATGGTGCTGGTCAAAGTAGTGACGGCCATATTCACCGACCACATACAGCTTGGTATCCGGGTGCTCCGACAAAAGCTTTTCGGCCTTTTTGAGAACGTTCTGGTTATAGGCTCCCGCAAGGCCCTTATCTGCGGTGATGACCAGACAGCCGTATGTGCCTTCCAGCGGCTCCTCATGGCCGATGGGGTAGAAATAAGGACTGTCTACGTCTCCGGCGGTACGGAAAACCCGCTTGATTTCTCCCCGCAGTGCCTCAAAGTAGGGGCGCGTATGCTCCAGATCAGCTCTGGCCCGACGAAGCTTGGTGGAGGCGATCAGATACATGGCATTGGTGATCTTCTTGGTATCCTTTACGCTCTCCATGCGGGTTTTGATCTCTTTGGTGCTTGCCATATCAAGCACCACGCTTTCCGGCATAGTTTTCAGTCATGAAGGACTTTGCCAGAGTGATGATCGTGCTGCGGTCCTCATCGCTGAGCTTTCCGGTGGAATCAATGCGGCTGCAAAGATCCGAAGCCTTCTGCTCGATATGCGCAAGCAGCTGGGCGGAGGCAGTATTGACCTGCTCCACAGGAACAGAAAGGAACTGCTGGTTCAGTGCCGCCACCAGAAGAATAACCTGCTGATGCTGGCTGTAGGGATGATACTGAGCCTGACGCAGCAGACGCATCAGCCCCTGACCGTACTGGAGCTGACGCTTGGTGGCATCGTCCAGATCGCTGGAGAACTGGGTAAACACTTCCATCTCCCGGTACTGGGCCAGATCCAGACGGATGGCGCCAGCTGCTGACTTCATGGCCTTGGTCTGGGCATCGCCGCCTACACGGGATACGCTGATGCCGACATTGACGGCGGGACGCTGGCCGGAGAAGAACAGGTCGCTCTCCAGGAAAATCTGACCGTCCGTAATGGAGATAATGTTGGTGGGAATGTAGGCGGAAACATCGCCTGCCTGCGTTTCCACAATGGGAAGCGCGGTCATGCTGCCGCCACCCAACTCATCAGAGAGGTGCGCAGAGCGCTCCAGCAGACGGGAATGCAGATAAAAGACATCGCCGGGATAAGCCTCACGTCCGGGAGAACGCTCCAGCAGCAGGCTCAGGGCACGGTAGGCAATGGCGTGCTTGGACAGATCATCGTAGACGATCAGCACATCACGGCCTGCGTACATAAAGTACTCACCCAGTGCACAGCCCGCATAGGGGGCGATATACTGCAAGGAGGCGGAGGAGCTGGCCGGGGCATGGAGCACGATGGTATAATCCATGGCGCCTCTTGCCTTTAGGTTTTCCACCATCTGGGCCACGGAAGAGGACTTCTGGCCGATGGCAACGTAAATGCAGACCACGTTCTTGCCCTTCTGGTTCAGAATCGTATCCAGAGCTACGGCGGTCTTACCGGTCTGGCGGTCGCCGATGATCAGCTCACGCTGACCGCGGCCAATGGGGAACATGGAGTCAATGGCCAGAAGGCCGGTCTCCATGGGAGTGTTGACGGGTTGACGGTCGATAATGCCGGGGGCGGGATTCTCAATGGGGCGGTAGCCGTCGGCCTTGATCTCACCTCGGCCATCAATGGGCTCGCCCAAGGCGTTGACCACGCGGCCAAGAAAGGCATCGCCTACGGGAATACCGGCGGTTTTGCCGGTGCGGCGGACAATGCTGCCTTCGGAGATCTCGTCGCCGTCACCAAACAGGATGCAGCCGATCTCGTCGCGCTTCAAATCCTGTACCATGCCCTTGACGCCGTTGGAGAACAGAAGAATTTCACCGTAGGAGGCGTGGGGGAGTCCGCGAACCGTGGCAATCTCATCGCCAACAGTCAGCACCTCGCCGGTCTCCTGCGCCAATACCTCGGGGGTCCAGTTTTCAACGGCCTCCTTCATCAGCGGAATGATCTTTTCAGACTGGGGATTCAGCTGTTCCAGACGCTCCCGGAACTGGCGGAGACGGCCCTCCAAGCTCCAGTCATAGGTGTCGTCACCGGCTTGCAGGATAAAGCCGCCGGTGAGGGCCTCATCGGCCTCAAAGGTCAGCTCTACCGGCTGGTGATAGCGGCTTTGAAGAAAGTCAGAAAAGCGCTGGAGCTGCTGGCCGGTGGGCGCTTTGCTGCTCCGCAGAACAGCATGCAAAACAGCAGTGTTTTCCTCATGCATGATCCGGACCCTCCTCTGCTTTGTTCAGGAACTGGTCATAGGGATCGCCGCCCTGCTGCTGAAGCAGCAGCTTTTCCGTAGCGGTCATGGCCAGATCGCGGATCTCCTGCTGACTCTGGGCCAGCAGCTTGTCATGCTCCCGCTGAGCGGCGGTATGGGCATCAGCCACCAGCTGGTCAGCCTGTGCCTGGGCTTCCTTCCGCTGCTCCTGACGGTATTGCTCGATTTCCTGCTGGGCGTCAGCCCGCTTCTGCTGAAGCTCTGCTTCCAGATTCTGAAGCTTTGCTTCGCAGTCCTTTTTGTATTCCTCTGCCTGGGCACGATCCTGTGCGGCAGAGTTATGCTCCTGCTGGTAGAAAGCATCACGCTTTTCCATGAACTGCTTCACCGGCTTATAGAGCAGCAGATAGAGCCCTCCGCCCAGAATCGCAAAGTTCAGGAGGTGCAGGAGGATCTGCTGAAAGTCGATATTAAGTGGGATATTCACGGTGGGCACCTGCCTTTAGAGTACGAAGATGATCAGAATGACAACCAGCAGCGCATAGATGATTGCAGTCTCGATGAACACAAGGCTCAGCATCAGGGTCGTGCGGATCTGGCTCTGAGCCTCGGGCTGACGGGCAATGCCCTCTGCGGACTTACCGGCTACAACGCCCATGGCGATGGCGCCGCCTGCGGCAGCAAGGCCGATGGCAATGGCAGCACCCAGTGCCTTGGCGCTGGTGGCGGAAAGACCGCCTGCGGATTCGACTGCTTCGGTGGTTTCGGCTGCGGCAGCATCAGAGCTGTTTGCGGCAAAAACAGGAACGGCAAATGCCATGATCATGATAACGACCAGAAGAAGTGCGGGGATTCTGAGATTCAGCTTTTTCATTTGAAAGACCTCCAATTATTTTTAAGCGTGTTTTTTGCGGGGTTGTTTTTTCTTCTTGGGGCTGGGTTCGGATACCTCTCCATAGAACAGAGCGGTGAGCATGGTGAGCACATAGCTCTGGATCAGCGCATGGAGCAGAGTAAAGAGCACGGCCACCAGAACAGGGAGTACGAAGCTCAGCTGGATGTAATAGTAGATGAGCTCTGTGACCAGAAGACCGCTGAGCAGAGCACCGAACAGACGGAAGCTCATGGAAATGGGCAGGGAGAACTCCTTCAGCGTACTGCCAATGCCCTTGAGGCCGTTCCCTGCAATACCGCCGGAGAGGATTACAAGATAGGACAGGCAGCCCAGTGCAATGGCGCCATTGACATCGGACAGGGGAGCGGGCAATGTAATGGATGCGCCGCTGATGCTGACGGCCTGTACGCCGAACAGCTCAAACAGGGTCCCCACAAAGATGTATACGCCTGCGGCAAAGATGTAGGCACCAAGAAAGCCGTTGCGGTGGGGCGAATTGCTCTTTGCCAGATTGTCAAACAGGCTCACCGCCTGCTCCAACAGCATTTGCAGTCTGCCGGGCACGTACTTGAAGCGTGGAATCACGAAAACTCGGATCAGTGCGGCAACGATCAGCAGAAAAGCCGTGACGACCATGCCGGAGATCAGACCGGGATTCACATTTTTCAGACCAAACAGGCTGACCCGGCCGGTTTCATGCAAAACCGCATCCCGCATGGCCTCCTGTATGGTCTCCTGACTGGCGGGGGAGGGAACCATAATGCTGGCCACGGCCAGTATGGCAACGACTGCGATCCATCCAATCAGAAACTTTTTATGTTTCATAGGTTTACTCCTTTCCTGCAAGCCCCGGAGGCAAACTGGACCGTAAAAAGATCTTCTCATTAGGGTTGCAATTCTAAGACGCAGGTATTATACTGTTTAATTAGCAAGATGTAAAATGTATAATTCGTATCATTAACATACCAAAAACATATGGCAGAAAGGACAATTATATGGCAGTTCCATATGACTACTACCGTATTTTTTACCATGTGGCCCAGCAGCACAGCTTTACCCGGGCGGCGGCGGTTTTGGGTAACAACCAGCCCAATGTGACCCGGTGCATGAACAATCTGGAGCAGGAGCTGGGCTGCCGCCTGTTTCTCCGCTCCAACCGGGGCATTACGCTGACGCCGGAGGGGGAAAAGCTCTTTGCACATGTGCGGCTGGCCTACGATCAGCTGACCGCAGGGGAGGAAGAGCTGCGAAAGGACAGCCGACTGGAAAACGGTGTGATCTCCATTAGCGCCAGTGAAACGGCGCTGCATCTTCTGCTGATGAAAAAGCTGGCGGATTTCCATGAACGGTTCCCCAACATTCAGCTGCGGATCACCAACGATACATCGCCGCAGGCCATCCAGACCCTTGCACAGCGCAGGACGGACTGCGCTGTGATCACAACGCCCTGCCAGAGTGGCCCGCTGCTTCAGATCACACCGCTGATGTCCTTTCGGGAGGTGCTGGTGGGCGGCAGTAACTACCGGAATCTGGCGTCCAAGGTGCGGAGCCTGAAGGATGTGGCGTCCATGCCCTTCGTTTGTCTGGGACTTGGTACCAGCACCTATGAGTTTTATCAGCGGCAGTTTTCCAAGCATGACCTCTCCTTCCGGGTGGATATGGAGGCGGCTACCATGGATCAGGTGATCCCCATGGTTCGCTACAATCTTGGGATCGGCTTTGTGCCGGAGCCCATGGCACAGCCTGCGCTGACCAGAGGAGAGCTTTATGAGATCAAGCTGTCCCAGCGCATCCCGGATCGGCAGATTGCACTGGTGGAGAATGCGGCGCGGAATCAGTCCATTGCATTCCGCCGGTTCAAGGAACTGCTGCTGGAGGAGAAGACCGATGTTGGCGGCGATGCATCCGCGCTGATTTAACAGTACGTTATATAATGTATAGACAGGCAGTGGCGCTGCGATCGGGGCGCTGCTGCCTGTTTTCTGCTGTCCCTGACACAGCGTGTCAGAAAAACAGAAAAAACCAGAAAAAAGGATCGAAACTCATACTTAGGATGGATTGACAGATAAGTGACTATAAATTATCATTGATTGTAATCATAGGCGTAGTCTGCCCAACTGCGTCTGGATGGAAAATAGTGGTAGATCACTGGAACGGGAACGTGAAGAAGGATGTACCGCCGGAACTCTCTTGATTAAGGAGGAAAGCTATGAAGAAGCGAATTTTGAGTATGCTGCTGGTAGTATGCATGCTCATGTCCATGCTGCCTACGGCGGTATTTGCGGCAGATGCTTCGGTCAGCAGCCAGCAGGATCTGCTGGACGCAATCACCAATGCAAGCGATGGTGATACGATCACGCTGACTGGCAACATTGACGTAGATATGTCCGGAACAGCGGCGAACAGTGGCGCAATCACAGTGGATAAAAGCATCACGATAGATGGCGCAGGCTATGCATTGAACGCCACGAATGGCAGCCAGAATGCTACACTGCTTCTGGTGGCGAATGGCGCAAATGCAACCATTCAGAACCTGACTGTGAATGGCAACAGCTATGCGAAGCATGGCGTTCAGGCATACAGCGCTACGGCGACCCTGAATAAGGTAACATCCACCGGCAATACCGGATATGGTATTCTGGTGAACCGTTCCACGGTAGAGGCCGCTGAGCTGACAACCAGCGGCAACGGCTGGGGCGGCGTCAACGTAGATGCCAATGGTAGTGGAAGCGCAAGCTTTACCATGAACAGCGGCAGCATTGCAGAGGATGCCTCTGTTGTGATTGAGGGCGATGCGGGCGATACAACCGCAACCACGATCAACGGCGGTACGCTGCAAAATGTAATGAAGCATCCCGATGCGGCGGATGCAGCTGGTGAGGATACCATCACGATCTCCGGCGGTACCATTAGCGGCAGTGTTACGGGCGACATTGTCAAGGTAGAAGCTGGACAGATCAAGGGGGACGTAACCGGCAATCGGTCTCTGGAAGTAAACGGCGGCACCATTGGCGGAACCGTTTCTCCTGTTTATCAGGCTACATATGCCAAGGGCGAAAACGTTGAAGTGACCGGCCTCGACGGCACCTATGCCCAGGGACAGACCGTGACCTTTACGGCCACTGCGGATGGCGGTTATACGCTGGACGACACCAGCGTGCAGGTGAAGAAGACGGTTACTGGCGAGGCAGTGCAGGTTACAGACAACCAAGACGGCACCTACAGCTTCACTATGCCCGCCGAGAATGTTGAGGTTACGGTAACTGCTACGGCTTTGCCGGGCAGCAAGACGGTTACCTTTATGAACGGCGACAGCGTAGCCGGAACAAAGACTGTGACAGAGGGCGATGCCATTGACACGGCCGATGCACCTTCTGTGACTCCGGATGCCGGATATGATTTCGTGGAGTGGAACACCAGTGCCGACGGCAGTGGCGATGCGCTGGCCGACGGAACGGTGATCAATCAGGATACCACCTTCTATGCGATCTTCAATGCAAAAGAGTACGACGTTGTGGATGAGACAGCTGCTGACCTGACCGCAGCTGGCCTGCCAGGGACTGCAAATGTTGGGACTAAAATCTCCTTCACCCTGACTCCCGATGGGGGAAGCACCATTTCCAACTGCTATGTGCAGCCCGACAATGGCACAGCCATTACTCCCACGATCACGAATGTAGCGGACGATGGTACGGTGAGCTATGAATTCACCATGCCCGCCGACAATGTTACCATTCAGGCGGAGTCTGCAAAGGACGTCTATGTGGTAGTCTTCAAGGCGGACGACGCCATTGTGGATTACAGAACTGTAGCCCATGGCGGTGTCATTGATCCTCTGCCCGCAGTTCCTGCCAAGGAAGGCTATGAGAATGGCACATGGCAGTATAACGGCGCAGAGTTTACAACGACTACGACTGTTACGGAGAATATCACCGTAACCGCCAGCTACGATGCAGTGGACTACCAGATCACAGCAGTCTCTGATGAGAATGCAGCGATCACCGCAGCTGCCAATGCTCAGGCTGGCGAGAAGGTCACCTTTACCGTAGCACCTGCAGAGGGCAAAACGGTTTCCGGTGCAATTGTCACCCCTGAGGACGCTACCCTTGCGGCGATTGCTCCCGTGGAAAAGGACACTGCGGCAGACGGTACGGTAACCTATGAGTTCACCATGCCTGCCTCCAATGTGACCATTACAGCGACTACCGCTGCAAAGACCTATGAGGTCAAGTATCAGCATGAAGACGGTACGTTCATTGATACGGAGACGGTAGAGCACGGCGAGACCATTACCAAGACGGTTCCCGACAAGAAGGGCTATGAGAATGGCAAATGGTATCTGGGCGATGCGGAATACGATGTAACAGCGCCTGTTACCGACAACCTTGTTCTGACTGCAAAGTATACCGTAAAAGAGTATACCGTCGGGACTCCTGTGGTCTATATCAATGGCGAGCCGGCACAGTCCGACATCGTTAGCGCTGAGCTTGTGAACCCCACGCCTACCGCAAAGGCGGCGTATGGCCAGCAGGTGAAGTTCGATGTAACCGCCAAGGAAGGCTACTACTTTGAGGACACAGCCGTGACCACCGAGGGCGGCGAGGCTGTGACCGTGAATCTCGAAGGCATTGAGAAGAATGCGGATGGCAACTATGTTTACCACTATGCATTTGCAATGCCCGATGATGAGGTGGAGATCGCCGTACACTTTACCAGCAAGGAAGATGACTACTTCCTCGTGAAGTTTGTGGACGAAGCGGATCCTGACCAGATCTATGATATCCAGCTGGTATATGTGGGCAAGACTGCATCCCAGCCTGCCAGCGATCCGAAGAAGGCTGGCGCTCAGTTCAAGGGCTGGTATGCCGATGAAAACGGCAACACTGCCTATGACTTTGACACTGAGATCAAGGCAGAGACTGTGGTATATGCGCACTTTGAGGCGGATACCTATACGCTGACCTTCGATGAGGCAGACAGCATTACCGGCGCATATGGCGAGTCCGTCACCATGCCGGAGCCTGCTGCGGCAGAGGCCGGAAAGACCTTTGCATACTGGCTCGGCGATGACGGGGCCCATTATCCCGCTAAGGCCGCCTACCAGATCAAGGGCAATGCCAGCTTTACGGCACAGTGGGAAGCACAGCAGGTCACCGTCAAGTTTATGGCAGACGGCGCCGTTGTCGGCACGGAAACCGTGGACTATGGCAGCGATCTTCTTGCTCCTGAGGCGCCTGCCAAGACGGGCTACACCTTCCAGTATTGGGAGAAGGACGCTGATCAGATCAGAGTTGGCAATAAGGTAGATACCACTGCCGATGGCACCTATACTGCTGTTTACGAACCGATCAGCTACACCATCAATTATGTCATGGACGGCGGAGAGCCGGATGCAGGCGTTCAGAATGCAGTCTATGGCACCACCATCAACCTGCCTGCAACACCCACCAAGGACGGCTATACCTTCCTGGGCTGGCAGGAAAAGAGCACCGGACTTGTTTATGCGGCAGAAGCGGCATATCAGGTAGTAGGCAATGCGACCTTTACGGCTCGCTGGGAGAAGAATGACGACAAGGTAATTGTCAAGTTCTTCGATGGCGATGGCCACATGGTGGATTGGAAGAGCGTGTCCAGCGGCGAGTATGTTGCGGCACCCGGTGCACCCACCAAGGAAGGCTTCCGGTTTGACGGCTGGCAGCTGGAGACCCAGAACAACGGATCCACTCCGTCTGTCGCAGCCGGCGGCAACGTCCGGATTATGGGCGATGCAGGCGACGAGGTCGTTTACATTGCACAGTGGCTGGGCGAAACCTACACGCTGCACATTCAGGGCCTGAATGCAACCGGCGAACTGAAGGTTGGAACGACTACATATCCCATCCCCAGCTCCGATGTTGCACAGATCGATGCAGGTACAGAGGTGACCCTGACTGCGGCTGCAGCGGCCGGCTACACGATCTCTGAGGTGTACTATACCACCAACGAGGGCGATGTGACCACCAAGGTTCTGCTCACCGAGAAGAACGGTGTGTACACCTTTAAGATGCCCGCAGCAGAAGCTTGGCTGCACATTGTTGCAGTACAGAAGACCTATACCATCAGCACGAGTCCCGATGCCTATACCACGATTGATGTTGTGGATAAGGCTGACGTGGGCGAAAACGTTGCGGTAACGGTTGGCGCAGTTCAGGATTACACGGTAGGCAGCGTCTATGCAAAGACCGATAAGGGCGCACTGATCCCGCTGGTTTATGACGCGGCGAACAACAATTATCAGTTCACCATGCCTGAGGCCAATGTGACGATCTATGCGGCATCTGTGAAGAACGCATATACCCTGACCATTCTGGACTATAACAATAATCTCATTGATACCGTGCCGGTGGAGTCCGGCGATACGGTAGACCTTTCGGCCTATGAGCGAGCACTTCTGAGAACAGGATATCAGTTCCAGCAGTGGGATGTCATCAAGGGCGAAGGTACGATCTTTACCAGCACCTCTCAGGTGCGGCAGGATACTGTCATTCGGGCAGCTTATGCGGCAGATGCACATACCGTACAGCGTGCGGCAGACTGCGATGCACATCTGGAGACCATCACGGTAGCGGATGCCAACGGGTCTGTGGACTTCAAGGCTACACCTGACAAAATCCTGACCTCTGCCACTGACCGTGAGGTACAGATCACTGTGAAGCCGGAGTACGACTATCTGGTTTCCGGTGTGGCAGTCAGAGGCGTGAACGGCAGCACAACGGTGGTAAAGACTGAGCTGAAGGCCTATGATAAGACCACGGGTGAATATACCTATGGATTTACCATGCCGGCAGAGGACGTTGAAATCGCCGTTTACACACAGGCAAAGACCTTTAATGTAAAGGTGACCGAGGATCCCGCCGAGGGCGGCGACTACACCATTAACGGCAATACCACCACCAATCTCCCTGTGGCACAGGGTGAGGATGTTGTGGTTGCAGTGGTTCCCGCAGACGGCTGGTATGTAAAGAGCTACAGTGCTTCCTACACCAACCAGCAGGGGCAGACTGTTTATGTAAACGATGCAGCAGGCAATCCCATCAAGGATATTGCCCCCGGCACCGGCAACGTAGACATTGCCTTCGTGATGCAGTCCTCTGATGTAACGGTAGCGGTGGAATACGCAAAGACCGAGTATACCGTAACACCCGAGACCGCACAGAACGGCAAGATCCAGGTAAAGCATGACACCGATCTCATCTATGGGGACGGCGTAATTACTGCCAATGTAGGCGACTATATTGACATTGCGCTGACTCCGGCCGACGGCTACAAGCCGGTGCTGGATACCCTCAAGGTGGAAGACGAAAACGGCAATCCTGTTGCGTTCAAGTATACCGGCCATAACGGCGACAAGTATACTTATCGCTTCCAGATGCCCGCATCCAGCGTTGCGGTTTCCTGCGAGTTCAGCCAGAAGACCTACAATGTGATTGCAGAGCCGGAGTACACCGGCGGCAAGGTATATGTGGGCAACACCAATACCAATGTTGCGTCCTTCCTGGCCGATTCTCAGGCAAAGGTCACCGTAAAGCCTGACGCAGGCTATCGGATCAAGATCAAAGAGGGAACCGCAGCTTGGGGCAACGGCTACACCGCAACGGTCACGGCACCGTTCTTCCGGCTGACCAATGAAGACGGCACTGTGGAATACTATAATTCCGTGAAGGTTGCCGCCGAGGAAAAGCGGAAGGCTGAGCTGGGCGCAGACTATAGCGTAGATTATGCTCCCGCTGTTGACGTACAGTATACGGCGGATGGCGTATATACCTTTAATATGCCGCCCTATGATGTCTATGTAGACACCGAGTTTGAGGCACTGGAGTATACCGTAGACGTAGAGACCAGCAATGCCGCAACGGCGAATACCGGCGTTACCTCTGCGGGTAAGACACAGGCGACTCTGGCAAAGACCAATCTGGCAGGCGTGCATGTGGGCGACGGCGTATATGTGAAGTTCGAGGGCAAGAGAGGCTATGGCCTGTCCAACTTTGAGATCACTTATGAAGAAAACGGCGAGACCCAGCGAATCGATCCCACTCAGGTAAAGAAGATCATCAACACCGATCAGGAAGTTGTGAGCCAGTACATCGTTTACTTCAAGATGCCTGCGGCCAATGTAACGGTGACTGCGGAGTATTCTCAGGAGCATTATCTGGTGTCCTTCCTGGACTATGACAACAAGGTAGTTTATACCGAAACCGTGAAGTTCGGCGAGCATCCGGATGTAGCAAAAGCAGCTTCCCGGCTGCCGGAGCGTCCCGGCTACAACTTCATCGGCTGGCAGTCTGATGACACCGAACCCACTGTGGCAGGCCCGTCCAATACCGCGGAAGACTTTACCATTGCCAAGGTTACGGACATCAAGGCAATGTACACAGAGAACGAATACCAGATTGCCTACACAAGCGGCCCCAACGGCCAGTTTGCAGCAGGTAAGACGGAGCAGGCACTCTACAAGGATACATGCAGCTTTATCGCAGTACCCGACACCGGCTACATGGTGAATCAGGTGAAGGCCACCTATACCGCGGTAGACGGCACCCAGCAGAACATTGACCTGACTGTAGAAGCACAGACGGCGGTAGACCATGCCGGAACGACACCTGTGAAGTATACCTTCCAGATGCCTGCGGTTCAGGTTGGAACCCAGGTCAAGGTCAATGCAACCTTCAAGCCCATGACCTTTAAGGTCAGCGGCACGGTCGTGGCAGGTCAGGGACAGATCACCCTCAACGGCTTTGATGCCAAGACGGTAGATGCTGACACCGACTCCACTGTAACTGTCAACATTACTCCTGCGGTTGGCTATGAGCTGACCTATCTGGAGTACATTTACACCGATCCCACAACCGGCGATCCTGTAAATGTCAAGCTGGCAGATACCAATGTGGATTCTGCTTCCTTCACGATGCCCGCATCCAATGTGACGGTGAAGGCAACCTTCAAGGAGAGCGTCTACACCATCACAGATAAGACTGCAGCAGATGCCCATGGCACTGTGACCATTGCGCAGCCCAATGTGGCATATAAGGATACCGCAACGGTCAACGTAGTACCGGAGGCCGGCTATCAGATTGCTTCCTTCAAGGCCACCTATGTGGACGAGAACAACAAGGAGCAGACCATCACCCTGAAGACCACCCCCGATAAGGTTCAGGGCGGCGATTACACCTTCACCATGCCTGCGGCAGACGTGGAAGTGACCGCAACCTTTGAGCCCATCACCTATCAGATCACCACGGATTACAACAAGGCACAGGGCGATATCCGCCTTGACGATGTCGTGACCGACTCCTCTGCGGTAGCATACACCAAGGAGGTCAAGGTTACCGTAACACCCAAGACCGGCTACGAGCTGACTTCTCTGGAGGTCCTGAACAAGGCCACCGGCGCACAGGTAGAGGATCTGTTCCCGCAGATCTCCGATGTGAAGGCAGGCGGCGACGCAACCTTCATCATGCCCAACTATGATGTAATTGTGAAGGCAACCTTTAAGGCAATCACCTACCATGTGGTGGACGACACCACCGACAGCAATGGCACGGTTACTGTTAAGACTCCCGATGTTGCCTATCGTGCAAATGCCTTCGTGGAGGTAGTTCCTGAGAAGGGCTATCAGATCAAGAGCGTTGTGGCAACCTATACCGATGCAGCCGGCAAGATGAAGACCATTACCTTTACCGGTAAGCCTTCTGATCTGGTTGCAGGCGGCACCTACTCCTTCGTAATGCCGGCCAGCGATGTCCACGTGGTTGCAACCTTTACTGAGATCAACTATCTCGTAAACGTTGAATTGACCGGCAAGGGCGAGATTCGTCTGGACGAGAAGGATACCCTGTCCTATGGCTACGACTATAAGGATACGGTCAATCTGACTGTCACACCCGATGAGGGCTGGGAGATCAAGTCTGTTGATTCCGCAGAAGCCACCATCCGGGATAACGGAAACGGCAGCTATACCTTTACGATGCCTGCTTCCGATGTGACCGTAAAGGTCGTTCTGGTGAAGACCGGCTATGATGTGAAGACCGCAGTGATCGGCGAAACCAACGGCGGCACCGTAACACCTTCCAAGAAGGTTGCGGCCATTGGCGACAATGTGAGCGCTACGGTTACCGCACGTTATGGCTACGACCTCAAGGGCGTAGTAGTTACCGGCGACAGCGGCAAGGTCTACAATGTAGACAAGGCCAAGGACGGCAAGTACTACTTCACCATGCCCGCCGAAAACGTCACGATCACAGCTGAATTCGCAAAGCACACCTTCAAGGTCGTATTCAGAGATTATGACGGTACTACGCTGGATACCCAGTGGATCGACTATCTGGACGCTGCCAAGGAGCCGGCACATCCCGAGTACGAAGGCTATACCTTCAAGGGCTGGGATCAGGACTTCAGCAGCATCACCTCGGATATGTCCATTACCGCGCAGTACACCATCAACAATCACAATGCATATACCCATGCCATCTCCTTCACTGGCACGGAACATGGTACCATTACCATCACCACCGGTGAGGCGGCCAACTATGGCGACAATGTTGTATTCACCGCAGATCCTGAGGATGGATACAGAATTGAAAACGTCACTGTTACCGGAAAGAGCGGCAGAGCAATCGCAGTCAGCAGAATCTCCATGGATGCTGCATACTGCGGCACCTACACCTTCCAGATGCCCGATGAGGACGTTGATATTGTTGTGAACTTTGCGGTGCAGGGTTCCTCCTACTTTACCGATGTGCGCACCGACAGCTGGTACTATGAGGCAGTTACCTTCGTAGCAGATCGTGGCTACTTCAACGGTACTGGAAACGGCCTGTTCACGCCCAACATGAATATGAACCGTGGTATGTTTGTTACCGTACTGGGTCGTATGGCGGGCGTTGACGTGGATCACTACTCCGGCGAGAGCACCTTCAGCGATGTGTCTTCCGATAAGTACTATGCACCTTATGTTGCATGGGGCGTGGAAGCAGGCATTGTAAAGGGCTTCGAGGATGGTACCTTCCAGCCCAAAAAGGATATTACCCGTGAGCAGATGGCTGCTATGATGCGCCGCTACTGCGATTATTGCGGTATTTCCCTTGACATGAGCAATGAGAACTGGATGGGTCGTTATACCGACTATGATGAGATCAGCAGCTGGGCTCTTGAGGATATGACTTGGGCCGTCAGCGTTGGCCTCATGAAGGGTAAGACCAACACCACCATTAATCCCAAGGATATGGCTACCAGAGCTCAGGTCGCACAGGTCATCAAGAACTTCTGCGACAAGGTACTGTATCAGTAATTCTGAATCGGACAGCTCCTGGCAGCTCAGCCCTGCCGGGAGCTGACGGAACGAAATGATTCCGGCAGCATAAAACCCCTGCGCCTGTGATATGGCGCAGGGGCGTTTCTGGCTTTCAGTAAAAGCCGCGTGATTCGCAGACAAAAGCGCTGAGCGATCCAATGCAGGACAGTGCGGCACAGGATGATGGCACAGCGGACATCGTCGATGCGCAAGGAGTGCCTTTGTGGGGCATCTGCGGGCTAGGAGAGGGAGAAAAACACTGAAATGTAAAAGAATACAGACAAACGGATCCCACCGCAAAGCGCCTGCATGAGCCTGAGACGGGATGGCAAATGCTGCGTCAGAATAGAAAAATGCCGCCGCAGGAAACCCTGCGGCGGCATTGATACTGTGCTTATGCCAGCTCGTAACGGACGGTGATCTCCATGATGATCTTCGCAACCTGACTGCGCTGTGCGGTATGTGTGGGAGCCAGCTGGTTGTTCTGGATGCCATTGACAACGCCGTTGCTGACGGCCCAAGCCATGGCGTCCTGCGCCCAACTATCTACCTTTGCGTAGTCGGTGAAGGACTTCCAGTCCTCGCCGGATGCATCAGCCTTGATACCCTTGAACTGCATGTAGCGGTAGAGCATGGTAACCATCTGTTCACGGGTGATCGGACGGTTGGGATAGAAGCAGCCGTCCTCATAGCCCTTGACGATGCCGTTATCGGCAGCCCAAATGACTGCATTATAATACCATGCGCCCTGCTTGACATCCTTGAAGGACTTCTCTCTGGCGGTATCGCCGGGATTCTCCATGTTATAGAGTACCTGTGCCAGCTGTGCACGGGTCAGCTCATGGCCGGGAACAAAGGTTCTGGCCTTGGCGTCTACGCCCTGCATGAGCTTGTGCTCTGTGACGAAGTCAACAGCGGGGTGATACCATGCGCCAGCGTCTACATCGGTGTAGTACTGGCAGCTGTCGGTGCCGCAGACAACGGACACGGTGGCAACTGCGGTCTGCGTGCCGAGAACAGCGGTAATGGTTGTGGTACCGGCTACTACTGCGGTAACATTGCCGGTTTCGTCTACCGTTGCTACAGCGGGGTTGCTGGAGCTCCATACCACTGTACCAGTGGCATTCTCCGGCACAACGGTCAGGGTCAGTGCCTTGGTTTTGCCAACAGCCAGACGGATGGAAACAGGATCCAGGGTCAGCTCGGTGGCGGGAACGGCGGGAATCACCTCGTCCTTTTCATCGCCGCAGACGGTGCAGACATAATGCATGGTGCCGTCAACGGTTGCGGTAGGCTCGGTGGTCACTGTGCCTTCGTCCCACACGTGGACATGGGTCTCGGCGTTCAGAATGAACTGGCTGAAATGGGTGATCTTCAGGACTGCGACCTTGCCGCCGTCTGCGGCATCTTCAATCTTGAAGTCCTGCTTGCTGTAGCGCTGACGGAGACCGTCATTGCTGATGTGGATGATCTCGGCGGGTGTAAAGTCCTTGGGCAGCGGCAGCTTAATGGTAATGTTCTTGCCATTGAGCATATCGTTGGTAACAGGAACGTCCTTGGAAACCTTCTTGCCATCAATGGTAATGGTAGCAACCGGTGCGGCGGAGAAGGTCAGGGTGCCGGCGGACAGGTCAGCGCCTTCGGCAACGACCTTGGTGGTGATTTCAATTTCCACCTTCTTGTCCTTGGTGTCTGCTTCTGTAACACCGGCGGCGTCCAGAATATCATCGGTGCTGACGGCTTTTTCGATGCCTGTTACAGAAGCATTGCCCAGCACATCTTCAATGGCCGTCTTGTCGGCGGAGGAGAGATCCTCGGAGACATCGGTGGACACTGTAGTAGTTGTGGAAACGCTTGGCTCGGGAGAAGGCGCAGCGGCTTTCTTGAAGGTGGCGGAAACAGTGACGTTACCGGCAGGCATGGTGAACTTGCCGCCCTTCACGGTTACATCGGTCTTACCGGAGGTAACGGAGATGGCGTCCAGCTCATAGCCCTCATCGGGGGTAGCGGTCGCGGTGACGGTATCACCCATGGAAGCTTTTTCGGGCTTCACGGTGACCTTGCCGTTTTTGATGTTCTTGTCAACAGAAACGGTGTAGACAGACTTCTTGAAGGTGGCGGAAACGGTGACGTTACCGGCGGGCATGGTGAACTTGCCATCTGTTACTTCCACATTTTGATCACCGGAGGTAACGGT